>Ga0209710_1000547_pt1 | contig 34400 bp, 38 predicted proteins | sample ArcticOcean_MG_C_5_FD_187436 | JGI IMG/M metagenome (GOLD analysis project Ga0209710, IMG submission 187436) | Marine microbial communities from western Arctic Ocean - ArcticOcean_MG_CB4_138 (SPAdes) (version 2) | ecosystem: Environmental > Aquatic > Marine > Oceanic | place: Arctic Ocean...
AACGTATATTTGGAAGGATAAGAAAAGAAAAGAATGGTCCGAGAACTTTAGATCTTGATATATTGTTGTTTGATGATTTAATATTGGAGAGTGAATCATTAATTATTCCTCACCCAAGAATGCATGAGAGGCTATTTGTTTTGATACCGCTTTTAGAAATTTCGCCTGCAATCATAATTCCTAAATATGGTTCAGCTAGTAGCCTTGTATCAAAACTAAAAATGCAAAATATTAAAAAGGTAGAAGCTTGAGTATTTTTAATAAATACCCGTATATTGTTGTTGAGGGTCCAATTGGCTCTGGGAAGTCGACCCTAGCAAAGCTCTTAGCAAATCAATTTAATGCTCATATGTTCTCTGAAAAAGCAGAAAGAAATCCTTTTCTACCCAAATTCTATGAGGATATGAAGCATTTTGCACTTCCTACCCAACTTTTTTTTCTTTTTCAGCGCGCTAATCAAATCAATGAACTAAAGCAAAAAGACTTTTTTAGAAGTGGGGTAATCTCAGATTTCTTTTTACAAAAAGACCCTATCTTCGCAAAGTTAAATCTCGATAATGATGAATACAAACTTTATCATCAGATCTATCAGCACCTAGAACTTAAAGTTCCTGTCCCAGATTTGGTAATCTACCTTCAAACACCAGTTGATTTATTGAGATATCGGGTTGAGAAAAGAAACATTAAATACGAACAAAAAATTACAACAGAATACCTTGAGCGAATTGCAGAGTCCTATAGTAATTACTTTCATAATAATCATCACTCAAACGTATTAATTGTTAATAATCAAGATCTTGATATTTTAGAAGATAAGTCAGCACTAAACATGTTAATTGAAAGAATAGAGCAAATCTCAAGTATTAGGGAATACTTTAATCCAAGATTAATATGAGTAGAATAAATACGTTATTAAAGAAAAAGAATATCTCCATAATTACATGTTATGACGCTACATTTTCAAATCTATTAGAACAGTGTAAATGTGATGCAGTCCTAGTTGGGGACTCATTAGGTATTATTATTAAGGGAGAAAAAAATACCAGAAAAGTGAGTATGGATGAAATGATTTACCATACTCAAGCAGTAAGACGTGGTTCAACTTCTCTTCCAATAATCTCAGATATGCCTCTATTAGCATTAGAAACTAAAAAGAATACGCTGATAAATGCAAAGGCTTTAATTGATGCAGGTGCAGATATGATAAAAATAGAGGGTGGCAGCTCTAAATTACCTCTTATTAAATTCTTATCTGATAATAAAATAAAAGTTTGTGCACATATTGGATATATCCCTCAAACAATGAAGGCGCCATTAGCCAAAGTAGACCCCCAAAAAAGTTTAGCTATAGCACTGAATCTACAAGAAAATGGGGCTCAGATGATTGTACTTTCAATGATGGGAAGTGTTACAGATAGATTGATAACAAAAAATTTAATTATTCCAACCATTGCCTTTAGATCATCAAATTTATGTAGGGGTAATGTCGAAATTATCTATGACCTAATTGGCGTTACTTCAAAATTTTTAAAAGTAAAAAAAGTTGGGTCTATTAATAAACCTAAGTCTTGTATATCTTCAATTATAAAATTTATCGAGACCGTTCATAAAAAAAATATTGATGATTAAGGTAGATAGCATTCAAGATATTCGTAAATTGCTTTCCAGAGAAAATGATGTTGCATTTGTTCCAACTATGGGAAGCCTCCACGAAGGTCATTTGAGCCTCGTTGATATTGCTATATCAGCCTCTAAAACTGTTGTAGTCTCTATCTTTATTAATCCTGCTCAATTTACCTCAAGCAAGGACCTAGAAAACTATCCGAGAACTCCTGATAGAGATATTAAATTACTTAAAAAATATGAAAATTTAATTATTTTTATGCCAAGTATAGAAGAAATTTATCCTGAACCTAAAAAAAAGGAATACGATCTTCCTTTAGTTGCTAATGAACTATGTGGAAAGTCTAGACCTGGTCATTTTAATGGGGTCATCACTATTATTGATAAATTATTCGATCTGGTAAGACCACGAGTAGTTATTTTTGGTAAAAAAGATTACCAACAACTTTTTTTAGTTAAAGAGTTTGCTAGGAATAATTATCCAAAAATAGAGATTATTGGAGGGCCAACAATAAGAAATAAAGATGGGCTAGCCCTTAGTTCACGTAATAACCTGTATCCAGAGAAACAATTAATTAATGCTGCAAACCTCTACAAGGAACTACAAAATATTGTTAATCAAATAAAATCTAGTAATAACAATAATAATCGTAATATAATTGATAATGGTATAAAGAAATTAGAGAGTCAGGGTTGGGATGTTGAATACATTGAAATTAGAAAAGTTTCTGACCTAAGTGAATCATCATCTAAAGACAGCCAGCTTGTAATTCTAGGTGCTGGCATATTCAAAGATATCCGATTAATTGATAGTATAGAATTTTGCATAGACAAGCCTAACTGACTATAATGATTACGATTTTATAAAGAGAATTTAAATATATGCAACGAGTAATGCTCAAATCTAAACTGCACCGCGTTACTGTTACGCACTCTGAACTAGAGTATGAAGGCTCATGCGCTATTGATATAGAGCTACTTAAAGCTGCAAATATTAATGAATATGAACAAATTGATATTTATAACATCACAAATGGAGAGCGCTTCACCACCTATGCAATATCTGCAGAAAAAAATTCTGGCATTATTTCTATTAACGGCGCTGCAGCTCATAAAGCAAACCCTGGTGACATGTTAATTATTGCTACTTATGGAAAATACAACGAACAAGAATTAGTAAAATATGAGCCACTACTTGTCTACGTAAATATTAAAAATGAAATTACAATCAGTAAACATTCTATTGCAATACAAGCTGCTTAAACTTTACCCTTGACTTCAGTTAAAAATATACAAAAAAAAATTACCCAAGCACTAGAGGATATTAAAGCATTTGATATTATATCAATGGATGTAAGAAAGCTTACATCAGTCGCGGATTTCATGATCATTGCTAGCGCTAGCTCATCTAGACAAACTAAAGCCCTTGCAAAGAACGTAGTAGAGAAAATGAATGAAATTAACATTGAGGTGATTGGCGTTGAAGGAGAACAAGAAGGTGGCTGGGTATTAGTGGATGTAGGAGATATTATTGTCCATATTATGACACCGCCCACACGCGCATATTACAACTTAGAAGAATTATGGTCTGGAAGCTAAAAATTTAAACCACGTGAAAATAAAAATAGTATCTGTAGGAAACAAACCACCCAAATGGGTTTCAGAATCATTGACGCCATACACAACAAGAATAAAACAACAATGCTCATTGGAATGGGTTGAGATAAAGTCTGAAACGAAATTTGATTCTATCTTTCAAAAAAGGAGACAAGAAGCTAGTAAGCTACTCAATTATACTAAAGACACTTATTTAATTGCGCTAGATGAAAATGGTCTTCAATATTCGTCCAAGGAATTTTCAGAAAAAATATCAAGCTGGATAGAGAATTTTCCGTCGATTACATTTATTATTGGTGGTGCAGATGGCCTTGATTCATCTATAACCAATTTATCTTCGGCTAATTTAAGTCTATCTAAAATGACCCTCCCCCATCATCTGGTCAAGATTTTTCTTGCTGAGCAAATTTACCGGTCTCTCTCAATATTAAATAATCACCCATACCATCGTGAGTAAATTTAAAAAAAGTCTAGTGTGGCTAAGGCGGGATCTTCGATTATACGATAATGCTGCCCTTTACCATGCGCTAAATGAGTCCAACTCTGTTCATTGCGCATTTGTTTTTGATTCAAATATATTAGATGAACTTAAGAATAAAACAGATCAGAGAGTTGAGTTTATTTGGGAGTCATTGTTCCAAATCAAAAGTCAATTAAATAAATTTGGTTCAGATCTGATTGTTGAGCATGGAGACCCTAGGATAATAATTCCAAAGCTTATAGAGGTATATCAATGCGATGCAATGTATATAAATAAAGATTACGAAGCATATGCAAATAAAAGAGATGCTGAAATAATTAGAAAATTAAAAATTAAAGGCTTCCAATATAAAGACCAAGTACTTTATGAAAAGGATGAAATTTTAACCCAATCAGGAACCCCTTATACTGTTTTTACTCCATATAAAAATAACTACCTTAAGAGAGTTTTCTTTGAGGGAATAACTCAATTTGATTGTGAAGCACTTAGTAAAAATTACGCAAAAATTGATCCAGTAGCTATGCTAAGTCTGAATGACCTCGGTTTTAAAGTATCTAATTTGAAGGATTTAGCAATTCCCGTAGGCGAAGCTGGTGGAAAATTATTAATTGAAGACTTTAAAAAAAGAATTCATGGCTACAAACTTAAAAGAGATTTCCCTGGTACGAAAGGTGTCTCATATCTGTCGGTCCATAATAGATTTGGAACAGTTTCAATTAGACAATTGGCGAAGATTGCATTAGACCAACCATCAGAAGGTTCTTCTGTTTGGCTAAGTGAGCTAATATGGCGGGACTTTTACTTTCAAATTTTATTTAATTTTCCACATATAAACGAAGGACAGGCATTCAAGTCACAATTTAATAACCTGAAATTTGAGAATAACCCTGAATACTTTATGGCATGGAAAGAAGGAAGGACTGGCTACCCAATAATTGACGCAGCAATGCGGCAACTAAACAAAACTGGATTTATGCATAATAGATTAAGAATGGTAGCAGCTTCATTTCTAGTAAAAGACTTATTGATTGATTGGAGATGGGGAGAAGATTATTTTGCAGAAAAATTAATTGATTTTGATTTTTCTGCTAATAATGGTGGTTGGCAATGGGCAGCATCAACCGGTTGTGATGCTCAACCATGGTTTCGAATTTTTAACCCCATTCTACAATCTAAAAAATTTGACGCAGAGGGTCAGTTTATTAAAAAGTATGTTCCAGAGCTTAATGCATTATCTGCAAATGAAATTCATGAACCCTGGGAGAATAGAAAAACAAACACAACAAGCTCTAAAATTAATCTGGGTGTGGATTATCCAATGCCAATTGTTAATCACTCCGAACAAAGATTAAAAGCATTAGCTGTTTATTCAGCAAAAAAATGATGTTGTATAAAAACCACAAAAAGTACTAAGTAGGGGGCAAGTTTTTATTACTTATAGACATAAATACCACACTCAGGGATAATATATAGTATATGAAAAAAATAATCCAATACGTCCTAATATTAACTTTCTTTATGCCAGTTTTAGGTTCTGCATCAGAAGATAATGACCCTCTTGAGGGTATGAACCGTGCAATTTATAGCTTCAATGAGTCGGTTGATGGAGCAATTATGAAGCCAATAGCAAAAGGTTACAAAGCTGTTATGCCTAATTTTGCGGTTAAAGGTGTGAATAACTTCTACAATAATATTGGTGATGTCATTACAGTAATTAATGATTTACTCCAATTAAAAATTGAACATGCAGCACATGACTCAGGGCGAGTTTTATTAAATTCTACAATAGGAATTTTAGGCTTTATTGATGTTCATAGTATGTATGGGGGCGAACGAAGAATAGAAGATTTTGGACAAACTCTAGGCCATTATGGCATCGGTCATGGCGCATATTTAGTTTTACCTTTTCTAGGGCCGTCGTCTCTTAGAGATGGCACTGGTCTGGCTACAGATACAATTTTATTTGATCCAATAGGGTATGTTAATGATGTACGAACCCGAAACCAAATAAGGTTTGTTCAGCTTGTCGATAAGCGCGCAGAATTACTTCACGTTTCAGATATTCTAGGCAGCGCTTCATTAGATCCATACGCTTTCCAAAGAGATGCATATATGCAATACAGAAAAGCTTTAGTGAATGATGAATCTACTAGCGAAATTAATTATGAGGACTCAGCTGATTCCAGTTTTGAACCTTATATTGAAGAAACATTAACCAATAAGGCTTTAGACGAAAACCAAAAAGAAAAAATTGTTTTAGTAAATTAATTTTTTTTAGCTATTCGAAGCAATCGTCATCTCACTTATTAAAATAGACCCTGTGTATTTAGAGCTATTTTTATAAGTATCATCTCCAATAGCTACCACATTATTAAGCATCGACTTTAAATTTCCTGCGATCGTTATCTCTTCAACCGCATGCTTTATTTCTCCTGCTTCGACCCAAAGACCTGCTGCCCCTCGAGAGTAGTCTCCGGTTACCATATTGACTCCATAACCAAGAAGTTCTGTGACAACCAACCCTGTTCCCATATTGTCAATTAAGCTCTCTAAACCGCCGCCAGAGGGATGGACAATTAAATTATGTGCTCCCCCAGCATTTCCAGTAGTTTGCATATTTAACCTTCTAGCAGAATAAGTTGATAGAAAATAACCTTCTAGTACTCCCTTATCAACTAGAATTCTAGGTTCAACTTTAACTCCTTCATCATCAAAATAAGTGCTTGCATTACCTCTAAGTAAAAATGGGTCTTCTGAAATTGTAAGCACTTCAGAAGCAATCTTTGAACCAATAGACCCCATCAAGAACGATGTTTCACGGTATAAATTTCCTCCAGATATAGCCGATACCAAGCTAGAAATAAATGATGTTGCAATTGGAGCTTCGAAAATGACTGGGTACTTACCCGTTTTAATAGGTTTTGGATTAAGTCTTTTTAACACACGCTGAGCAACCTCGCGACCAATTAATGTTGGGTCCTCCAGGTCATCAAAAGACCTAACAGAGCTATACGCACTATCTCTCTGCATTCCTTGACTGTCTTTTGCAACAACAGAACATCCCAATGAAAGCCTTGATGAAGGGAAACCACCTAAGAAACCAGATGAGTTTGCATAAACAAATATAGATTCGGAGCTACTCATCTGTGCGCCCTCAGAATTTTCTATCCTTCCATCAAATGAAAGGGCAGCATCTTCGCAACTTAATGCTTTTTCAATCATTATTGATTCATCCGCCTCCCATCGATGAAATAAATCTAACTCTTTAGTGCTAGTTGCAAATTGAGATTTTTCCGGGAGACCAAATGCGCTATCTTCTGCTGTATATTTTGCAATTTGACATGCAGCTTTTACACAGTCATCTATAGCATTACTCCTAAAATCAGAGGTTGATGCAATACCACGACGCTGCCCTACATAAACAGTTATGGTCAAACTTTTGTCATTGTTAAGTTCTAGCGTCTCTAGATTACCAAGTCGCACAGAAACGTTCTTACTAGTGGCAACACTAATATCAGCTTCCGCACTAGTAGCACCGTTACTTTTAGAAGCTATAAGAGCCATATTTACTAGGTCTGTGAGCTTTGCGTGATTAAAATCTATGATCTGAGTTTCCATAAAAAAATAAACTAATTAAAAATGATATGATACCGAATCTTAGTCGTGAAAGGTATTTAACTATATAAGATGGATTCTCCAGATCTCAACATCATTAGCAAGACTGAATTAAAAAAAGACTCTAAAAAAATTCAAGCTCTTGGTCGATCTATTGCAGAGATGAGCGCTGATGAAATTAAAAAATTTAACTTTCCCCCCAATATTCAGCAAGCTATAACTGAGTTTAAAGCTATTAAATCAAATTCTGCAAAAAATAGACAAACACAATACCTTGGTAAGCTTTTGCGGGCAATTGATTTGACTGAAGCATACATTGTGATAGAGCAATTAAGAACAAATTCTCAAAAAGGAATTCAACTAGATCATTATATTGAAAAATGGCGCGATAGGCTTATTAGCGACAAGGAAGCAATCACTGAATTTATATCTCTTTACTCTTCTTCTGAAAATCAAACTATTAGACAGCTCATTCAAAATAGCTTAAAAGAAAAAGCTTCAAATAAACCACCAAAAGCATACAGACAGCTTTTTCAGGTTATTAAAGTAATTATCAATAAATCACAATGAGACAGAAACTTTAATCGACTGACCACCTCTTTCAAACGCAACATTAATTGATTTTCCTTTATTTTTTTGGATAATTTTAATAAGATCTTCAGGAGAGTTAACTTCAGATCCGTTTACAGAGATAATATTGTCGCCCCTTTTAATTCCAGCAATAGCAGCAGCAGATTCCTTAATCACAGCAATTACCTGTACGCCATTAATATCGTCAACATCTGATATTAGTTTAATGAAATGTGTACCAAATGTCGGCTTAGGTAGCTTTACCCAGTAGGTTAGATAGAAATCATATTTGGCATTTGAATCAGCTAAATCTTCGTCGGTAATCGTAATCTCAGTAATTTCGCCCCTCTTCTTAATACGATTAGCTGCTCTTGCTTTTTCTCTCGCTTTTTGGATTTTTGTAGCACGGGTATTTTCATTTATTTGTCTATCGTAGATTAAAACCATATCTGCTTTAATCTTCTGGGCATGCTTAAAGGCTACACTTGGAGGCACATTTTGCCCTACAAAACCAGAAGTACCCATTAAATCAAATCCATTTTCTAACATTTTTATATTATCAGTTTCTTTTTCCCATCCCCTCATAACTTTAGGCTGAGGATTTTCCAAGAATGATTTAAAGCCTTTTCGACTTTGAGTTTGATAATTTTTCTCAAAAATATTTTCTTCTGCTACTGCAGAAAAGGAAATAGCAAACAGAACAAGAAAAAAATATGATGTAATTAATTTAAGCATAGTGATCCTTCATGAAGGTGATAAGATTATTCAATATAATTACACAAGAGACAGAAAATTGGAAAAAAGATTCATTAAAATTGGTTTAATTTCAATAAGTGATCGAGCTACAGAAGGCATTTATAAAGACGAAGGAATTCCCTCGCTGACTAATTGGTTAAAGAAAGCATTAATTGATAAATTTAGCTTAGAGACTTCTCTAATCAATGACGATATTGAGCTTATAAAAAAAACATTAGTTCAATTTTCGGATGAAAAAAAATGTGACCTTATTTTTACAACAGGTGGTACTGGTCCATCCCCTAGAGACATTACACCCGAAGCAACCATGAGCATCAGCAATAAAGTGATGCCCGGATTTGGTGAGCAAATGCGTCAAATAAGCCTAAATTTTGTTCCTACAGCAATACTCTCTAGACAGACAGCAGTTATTAGAGGAAAAACATTAATTGTTAATCTACCTGGACAACCAAAATCAATTGAACAAACCCTGGAAGGTTTAAAAAATGAAAATAATAATACAATTGTGCCAGGGATTTTTTCAGCAATCCCATATTGTCTAGATTTAATAGGGGCTCCATTCATTGAAACAAATGAGTCTGTAGTGAAATCATTCAGGCCAAAAAAGAAATAACATCTTATGTTAAAAGAATTTGAGTTTATTGAAAAAATTTTTCAAAAAAAACCTTCTTCCATTTTTCTCGGTATAGGAGATGATGCTGCTTTATTCCATAAAAATAAAAAAGAGTTTTGGGTGATATCTCAGGACACGTTAAATATTAACACCCACTTCCTATCAAATACAGATCCAGAAAATTTAGGATGGAAATCATTAGCAGTTAATATTTCTGATATTTTGTCAATGGGAGGTAATCCAAAGTACGCACTTTTATCTATATCTGTTCCATCGGCTAACCAAGAATGGATAAAAAAATTTTCCACAGGACTCTTTAAGTGCGCCAAAAATTATGGGGTTGAACTAATAGGTGGAGACACTACACGAGGTAGTTTATCAATAAGTATTTGCATACTTGGTGAGGCATTACAAAATAATGTCCTCCTTAGGAGTAATGCAAAGCTAAATGATGATATCTGGGTAACAGGGGAGTTAGGGCTGGCAGCATTGGGCTTGAAGTATAAAAAAAGAAAGTTTTTTGCTCCCAAGCCCCTTATAGAAAAAGCAATAAAAGCATTAGAAAAACCTCTACCAATTAAAGTTAACATGAAAAAACTAGCGGCACTATGTAATAGCTCAATTGATTTATCAGACGGCCTAATTCCTGACCTTAATCACATTCTAAATAAATCAGCGCTAGGAGCAAATATTTTTATTGAGAGCCTTCCTATGCCAAAATGGATAAGAAAAAATAAGAATTATCCTTTAGTATTGAGTGGTGGCGATGATTACCAGTTATTACTAACCGCACCAAAAAATAACCATAAAAAAATAATTAAATTTGCAGCTGACAATAAAATTAAAATAAGTTGTATAGGGTCAATGACTAAAACAAAAAACATAGCCATTATAAAGTCAGATGGTGAACCTCTACATTACAAGGAAAAAGGGTATGACCACTTTGCTTAATAAAAATTTCATACTAAAGAATCCCCATCACATGATAGCCCTGGGATTTGGGACTGGGCTTTATAAAAAGGCACCTGGCACATTAGGGACCTTAGTTGCTATTCCTTTTTTCTTAGCTATTAATAAAGTAGATATTTATCTACAGCTTTTATTTGTTGTGATGGTTTTTATTCTTGGTATTTGGTCATCAAATGTAACCAGTAAATCTTTAAAACTTAAGGATCCATCCTGTATTGTTATCGATGAGATAGCCGCTTTTTTATTATTACTAATTTTAATTAACCCAAATACATATCAGTTAATTTATGCATTTATCTTATTTCGAATCTTTGATATCTGGAAACCATATCCCATCTCATGGATAGAAAATCGCTACTCAGGTGGCTTTGGAATTATGATCGATGACATTGCTGCAGCATTGATGGCATTAATTATTTATTTAATAACAGATTATGCACTCTAAAGAAATTTATCAGCTCTCGGACGCGCTTGGCAAACAATGTATAAAAAATGGGTATTTATTAGTTACGGCTGAGTCATGTACCGGAGGTCTCCTAGCACAATCAATTACAGACATTCCAGGTAGTTCACTATGGTTTGATCGAGGGTTTGTTACATATAGTAACGAATCAAAAGTAGATTGTTTAGAAATTAACCCACTAACATTAGACGCTAATGGTGCAGTCAGCCAGGAAACGGCGAATGAAATGGCAGTTGGTGCAATTGCAAATGGGTCCAGCAATTTAAGCATTAGTATTAGCGGTATAGCAGGCCCAGATGGTGGATCAAAATCAAAGCCAGTTGGTACCGTTTTTTTCGCAATTAGTAATAAAAAAAATATTATATTCAATTACCATGCGAATTTTCCTGGGGATAGAAGTATGATTAGATACAAAGCGGTTCTATTTATATTAAATACGCTCTTGAAGCTTACTTTGAACCCTCAAATATGAAATAATTAGAAGTTAAATAGCACAATAAATAAAAGGTACATAAGAAATGGATGAAAATAAGAAGAAAGCATTAGACTCGGCATTAGCCCAAATTGATAAGCAATTTGGAAAAGGTTCAGTAATGAGGATGGACGGCACCCAAGTTGTTCAAGGTATTCAATCAGTATCAACTGGATCATTAGGTCTTGATATTGCCTTAGGAATTGGTGGGTTACCTCGTGGTCGAGTAGTTGAGGTATATGGGCCTGAATCCTCAGGAAAGACATCCTTAACATTATCAGTAATAGCAGAACTACAGAAAATTGGTGGCACAGCAGCATTTATTGATGCGGAGCATGCTCTTGATACACAATATGCTGCTAAATTAGGGGTTAATATTGAAGATTTATTGGTCTCTCAGCCTGATACTGGAGAGCAAGCACTAGAGATCACAGAGATGCTCGTGAGAAGTGGGTCAGTTGATATCATTGTTATTGATTCCGTTGCAGCCCTAACACCTAGGGCTGAAATTGAAGGAGATATGGGTGACTCTCATATGGGGCTGCAGGCAAGACTTATGTCGCAAGCACTTCGAAAATTGACAGGCACCATTCAAAAAACAAATACCATGGTTATATTTATCAATCAAATTCGAATGAAAATTGGAGTTATGTTTGGTAATCCAGAAACTACAACAGGCGGTAATGCTCTTAAATTTTATGCTTCTGTCCGATTAGATATTCGTCGTATTGGTGCTATCAAAAAAGGAGATGAAATCATCGGTGCAGAGACACGAGTCAAGGTAGTAAAAAATAAAGTTGCACCACCATTTAGACAGGCTGTATTTGATGTGCTTTACGGAGAAGGTATTTCATTAGAAGGTGAAATTATTGAGCAGGGAGTAATTCTAGATCTAATAGAAAAATCTGGTTCCTGGTATGCATATAAAGGAGAAAAAATTGGGCAAGGGAAAGATAACGTTCGTGAGTATCTAAAAGAAAATCCTGCAATATCTAAAGAAATAGAAGATGCAATTCGCAACAATTCAATCCTAACTAAAGCTGAAGTCGTTGCTGAAGAGAAAGATGAGGGGAAAATAGAAACTGACGAAACCTAATCAACATCCACTAATTTCTCTAAAAAAAAGAGCGCTATATTATTTAGGGAAAAGAGAATATTCCAGGTCCGAACTTAGACAAAAGCTTTCTGAGTATGGAGAGTCCCTTAGTATTGATAAAGATGATATTGAAGGTATGCTTAGCGATCTTGAAAGTAATTCATGGTTATCTGACAAGCGCTTTTCTGAACAGTTTATTTTTTCAAAAAAGAATAAACTTGGTATCAAGAAAATTGCCTATGAATTAAAATCAAAGGGAGTAGATGAATTGATTATTAGTCATGCAATCGATTCTATAAAATCAGAAGAATTTTCACTGGCTCAAGGGATATGGAAAAAAAAATTCAAGAATCTTCCCGTTGATAATCAAGAAAAAGTTAAACAGATAAGATTTCTTCAAGGACGAGGAATTGACCCATTTATCATCCAAAAAATTCTATCTGGTAAGTCATTTGAATATATATGAAAAAATTAACTAGCCAACAGATAAGAGCTACATTTTTAAGCTATTTTAAGGAGCAAGGGCATCATATTGTCGATTCTAGTAGCCTAGTTCCTCAAGAAGACCCTACACTTCTTTTTACAAATGCAGGAATGAATCAATTTAAGGATACCTTTCTGGGCTTGGAAAAAAGAAATTATGTTAAAGCTGCATCAAGCCAAAAATGTGTGCGAGCTGGAGGAAAACATAACGACCTGGAGAACGTTGGTTATACCGCACGACATCATACCTTCTTTGAGATGCTAGGAAACTTTAGCTTTGGAGACTACTTTAAAGAAGAAGCTATTACTTATGCATGGGAGCTTCTAACTAAAATCTATCAGATACCAGAAGATAAATTAATAGTAACTATTTATGCAGATGATGATGATGCCTATAAAATTTGGTCGGATAAAATTGGCTTAATGGATGAAAAAATTATTCGTATTGGTGACAATAAAGGTATTAAGTATGCCTCTGATAATTTTTGGATGATGGGTGATACTGGCCCCTGTGGGCCATGCAGTGAGATATTTTATGATCATGGAAAAGAAATTGCAGGAGGTCCACCCGGATCAAAGAATGAAGACGGTGATCGCTTTATTGAAATATGGAATTTAGTATTTATGCAATTTAATCGCGATGAGAATGGTGCAATGCATTCACTCCCTAAACCTTCGGTTGATACCGGGATGGGGCTAGAAAGAATTACAGCCATACTTCAAAATGTACATTCAAATTATGAAATTGATATATTTCAAGTACTAATTAAGCATGCGTCTACAATAACAAAAACACAAGACATTAACCATCCATCACTAAAAGTTTTAGCTGACCATATTCGTGCAACAACTTATTTAATTAGTGATGGGGTTATCCCATCAAACGAAGGTCGGGGATATGTTCTAAGAAGGATTATAAGACGCGCAATTAGGCATGGCTATAAGCTAAAAGTTAGAGCCCCATTTTTTTATAAATTAGTCACTACATTAAGCTCTGTAATGGGGGACACCTACCCGATCGCAGATTCGAAAAGACAAAAAATAGAATCTGAAATTAAAATGGAAGAAGAGCGCTTCTTTGAAACGATTGAAAATGGTATGAGTAGCCTTGAAGAGGAAATTAAATATATTAGTAGTAAAAAATTAAAACTTCTTTCTGGTGACTTTGCTTTTAAGCTTCATGACACGTTCGGATTTCCCTTAGATCTAACTGCAGATATTTGCAGAGAGAATGGAATTAGGGTTAATGAGGAGGAGTTCAATGCATCAATGAATATTCAAAAGAGTCGAGCAAGAGAAGCTGGAAAATTTAAAAATAAAATTTCCTTAGACTATAGCGGACCAGTAACTATCTTCGATGGCTACGAAAAAACAGAATCTAGATCGAAGGTGGATGGAATATTCAAAGATGATAATTCAGTGACTGAGCTTAATAAAAATGATGAAGGCATAATAGTGCTTAATAGAACCCCATTTTATGCAGAATCAGGTGGGCAAGTTGGTGATATTGGAATACTAGAATCCAAAATGGGAGTATTTAAGGTTTTAGATACCTATAAAATAAAAGAAGGTGTATTTGGTCACTTGGGGAAAGTAATTAGTGGTTTAATTGAAATTGATCAAACATTAAATGCCTCTGTTGACTCAAACAATCGGGACGATATTAGAAGAAATCATTCAGCGACCCATCTTCTTCATAAAGCATTAAAAATTACACTCGGTGACCATGTAGAGCAAAAAGGATCTCTGGTGTCAGCAGCTAGAACACGTTTTGATTTTTCAAATCCAAAACCATTATCACTAGATGAAATTAATAAAATTGAAGACATAGTGAATGGTGAAATAATGAAAAATGAAGAGACTGAAACCAAGCTAATGGACTTAGAAGAAGCTCAAAAATATGGGGCTATGATGCTCTTCGGAGAAAAGTATGGAGAAAAAGTTCGTGTATTAGATATTGGAAACAGTCGAGAACTTTGTGGCGGAACGCATGTAACAAAAACAGGGGATATTTGTCTATTTAAGATTCAATCTGAGTCAGGAATATCATCTGGGATTCGTCGAATTGAAGCCACAACAGGTGTTAATATTTTAAATATGTTAAAAGAAAAAAATATCGTGATAGAAAATATATCAAAAAAATTAAACACAAGCCCGAATGAAATTGTTATAAAAACGGAACAGCTTTTATTACAAAACAAAGATAATGAAAAATTAATTAGTCAATTAAGATCTAAGATTGCAAACTCTGATGGGGATGAGTTGCTCAATCAAGCTATAAAAATAAAATCATTTTCATATTTGGCAAAAACTTTAGAGGATCAAGGCCCAAATCAACTTCGAGAAATGATTGATAATTTAAAGAATAAACTTAAAACAGCCGTTATAATATTAGCCTCTATTAATGAAGGTAAAGCCTCTTTTGCTGTAGGAGTAACAGATGATCTAACCAGTGAGATTGATGCAGGTAGAATTGCAAAATATCTAGGTGAGTCAGTTAACGGAAAAGGCGGCGGAAGAAAAAATATGGCAATGGCAGGCGGTAATAATATCTCAATGATCGATACTGCAATGTCGAACGTTCAAAAAAATCTAAGTAAATAAATTATGTCTTTAATTGTCCAAAAGTTTGGTGGTACTTCTGTAGCAAACGTTGATCGTATTAATGCTGTGGCAGATCGAGTTGAAAAATTTAAAAAAGAAGGCCACCAAATTATTGTGGTGGTGTCAGCCATGTCAGGAGAAACAAACAAGTTAATAGGGCTTGCAAAAGAGATGATGGAGTCTCCCAACCCAAGAGAATTAGACGCTATAGTCTCGACAGGCGAACAGGTAACAGCTGGATTAACTGCATTAGCTCTTATAAATAAGGGTATACCTGCTAAAAGTTATTCGGGTTCCCAAATAAAAATTCTAACAGACCAAGCTCACACTAAAGCAAGAATTTTAAAAATTGATGAGAAATCTATTAGACAGGATTTAGACGATGGAAATGTTGTTGTAATTGCAGGATTCCAAGGTGTTGATAAGCTTGGAAATGTAACTACTCTAGGTAGAGGCGGCTCAGACACTACAGCAGTAGCAATTGCAGCAGCTATAAATGCTGACGAATGTCAGATCTATACAGATGTAGATGGAATTTATACAACTGACCCTCGTATTGTAAAAGATGCTAGGAGACTAAAATCTATTACGTTTGAAGAAATGCTTGAGATGTCAAGCTCAGGGTCAAAAGTTTTACAGACGAGGTCTGTCGAATTTGCTGGAAAGTATAAAGTTAAACTACGAGTCCTATCCAGCTTTGACGAATATGGAGAAGGAACAATTATCACCTTTGAGGAAGATGAAAAAATGGAAAATCCAATAATTTCAGGTATTGCTTTTAATCGCGATGAAGCAGAAGTAAGTGTGAGAGGATTCCCAGATATACCTGGATCTGCTTATCAAATTCTAGGACCAATTGCAGATGCAAATATCGATGTAGATATGATCATTCAAAATATTGGAGTAAATGGAGCTAATGATTTTACCTTTACAGTTCATGAGCGAGATCTTCAAAAGAGTATAGAAATAATAAATGATAAGGTCAAAGCGAAGATTAATGCCAGGGAAGTCATAGGCGATTCAAAAATTGCAAAGTTATCATTGGTAGGAATAGGAATGCGATCTCATGCAGGTATCGCAAGTAAGATGTTTAAAGTTTTATCTGATGAAAAAATTAATATAATTACCATATCTACAAGTGAAATTAAGATATCTGTCATTCTAGAGGAAAAATTCCTCGATGATGCAGTCAACGCCTTACATAAAGCTTTTGAACTAGAAAAGTCCTGAGTCTCATTGATTTTTAAACTCAATTAACGTATTGTTACGCCGTTATAACTAGGAGAGCTGGCTGAGTGGTCGAAAGCACATCCCTGCTAAGGATGCATACGGTTTAAACTGTATCGAGGGTTCGAATCCCTCGCTCTCCGCCAATTAAGAAGACCTGAAGCCTTTATTTTTGAGGCTTTCATAAAAAATTCAATCATTCAAATATCACAGAACATAAAGTTTTTACATTAATAACTAGGGAGAAAAAAATGTTAATGGATATAAATATAATCGGAATGGTACTCGTACTAATAGCGATTGTAATTTGGGCAATCTTCAAGTAACAACTAAAAATGAAAATAGCTATTATTGGTGCTGGAATTTCAGCAATAACCATTGCAAAAAATCTTAAAGAGATAGCCGAAGTATCACTCTTTGAAAAAAGCCGAGCCGTAGGTGGAAGAATGGCTTTACGTAGCTCTGCTCCATATGAATTTGATCATGGTGCACAATTTTTTATTGCTAAAGGTTCGAATTTTAAGAAATTCATTAGACCGTTAATCAAAAATAATATAATCAAACGATGGGATGCTTGTTTTGCTGAATTTATAGGTAATAAACTACTAAGAACAACTAGCTGGGACGCAGAATATCCTCATTATGTTGGTGTCCCTGGTATGAATGCAATTGCTGAATATTTATCTAAAGAACTTAATGTAAAATTAAACACCAAAGTTAGTAAAGTAGTTAAAAATACTGTAAATAATTGGGAGTTATTTGACGATCATTCAAATAATTTAGGCAAATTTGATTGGGTTATATCCACTGCACCTGCAATTCAATCCGCTGAAATTCTTCCGCAATTTTTTAAGTATCATAACGATTTAATTGACAGAAAAATGGTAGGTTGTTTTTCATTGATGCTTGGATTTAAGAAACCTATTCCATTGTTATGGAATGCAGCTATTATAAGAGAAGCAGATATAAGCTGGGTCTCAATTAATAGCTCTAAACCAGACAGAGGAAAAGCATTTTCTATGTTAATTCACTCAACAAATGCATGGGCAGAGAAACATTTATCTGATGATTCTCAAAGTGTTATTTCGTACCTAAATAAAGAAACATCAAGAATTATTGGCCATGATACTAATAATGCAGATCATATCGACCTTCATGCATGGCGATACGCAAATATAAGTAAACAAACTAAATCAGATTTACTAATTGATTATGATATTAGGATTGCGGCATGTGGGGACTGGTTAACTCATGGGAGGGTTGAAAATGCTTTCGAAGCAGGATTTATGATGGCCCGGGAAATCAAAAAAATAATAACAGACTAAAAACTTAGGCTATCTTTTTATTAATCTTAATAGAGAGGGTAAGGACATATGAGCAATAGTCAAAGAACCTAAAATGGGGAATATTAAGGAATAAACATCTGCATTCCAATATCTACCATAGGTAAACCCAATAAACACTGCTACTGGAAAAGTAAATACAACAAGCCATTTTAGATCAACGCTCCAATTAAAATTTGAATCAATTAAGGAGCGAACCCCATGTAATCCACAAAAGTAAATTGCAAACCAAACAAACGGATGGGTGAAGTGCGAAAGAATAATTAGGAAGGTAAATTCAAGTACTAATAATACATCTTTATCCTTAAACCAAACTACCTTCGACATTGAATTAACAATACTACTTATAACACTCCAGTATATTCTTATGATACTAAAAATAAGAATACAATAAATCACTTCTATAAATAGATCGGGTATGTTCATACCAATTAAATTATAAAAAATTGACTCAACTACGTCTCTTTTAAATAAAATTGGTAAGAAAGTCATAGTGAATCCCCATGCTAGCTTTGTATTTAAGTCAATTAGTTTAAGAGATTTTAAATCTGAATTACCAAAATGAAAAACTGACATAATAAGTAATACCAATAATCCAATTTCAGGGTAACTAATCCATAAATACCAGCCTAATATCACTAAAGTTAAATATAAACCGAACAAGATAATTCTTTGAGAAATTTTATTTATTCCTCGCCATATTAATTTTCCATCTAATGCACCATGGCTAACACCAAGTGTACTAACGAAAAAAAGAGCAATCCATATTAAATAGCTAGGGTAGCTATTAATAAAATTTGCAAAATGATTAAAGATTAGTAAAAATAATAAAAATATAATAAATAGCTGTTGATGAATAATTACCTTATTTAACATATTTCTTAATTAGCCCATAGATCATTATTTTTTTTGGCATACTTAAGATTATAGAAAAAATATCTCTTGATGTTGGAACATCAGACATAAACCTAATAATAGATTTAACGTCAGCATTACTAAACAATCTCATAAATACAATGGGTGCATTGTGAGGCCAAAAATAACATACAGTAAGAAAGATACTATCAAACCACTCTAATAGTCTATTTGGTCTAAATTGAAATTCACTAATGTTATTGCCTTTGATTTTCTTATTTTCGATTGAAATAACCCATTGCGCAATCCGCATCATTGAGTATCCGGTTGATGGCCTTGCCATACCTGCAGATAAACCAATTGGTAAATTATTATTATTTACATAATCTTTGGCTAAAGTCATTGGTAGCTCTCCCCTTTCCTCCCTTATTGACTTAAAACTATTATATTTTATGAGTAATTGATTATGTATTCTTTGAATATTATTAAAAGAGGGGCTTCTTGAGAATAAAGTTGTTTCTACTAATGCATGGTTTTTAGAAAAAGGGAGAGTGTAAGTAAATTCAATATCTTTATTATTTTTTGAAAACTCCATCAGTGTAAGTACCTCCGGATTAAATTTATCATTCTGAGAAACTATCTCATTACCAATAAAAGCCTGCCGAAGACTCGGTGGTGATGCATACTGTTTTCTTGTAATTTTATTTCGGCTATCGATTACATACTTAGCAAGTATAGATTCCTTACTTGTAATAATCTCAATTGATTCTTTATTATTATTAATTTTTTTTACATCTAATCCTTGTTTAAATGTTATTTTTCCTTTGCATTGGTTCAAGAGGTTTCTAAGCGTCTCTTTACCGTCAAAACACTCGTATGAGTATGGGCTTATATCCCTACAAATACTTTCATCTCCATATGAAACCTCAATTTTATTCCAGCAATGTCTTGACTTTAGATTATATGTTTTTTTTATATCAATTAAGCCAGGACCCTGCCAAATACAAAAAGTCTGATTAATACTTTTTTCATTATTTTTTTCAATCAACAAAATTGACTGTTTTTTATTATGAAGAATATATCTTGATAAAAACATTAAACTTGAAAGTCCTGCCCCTATTACGACAATGTCATAGATTTTTTTCAATCTTATGTGCTCCTGGAAAAGTCTTAATAGCAATATGCAATTTTATATTATGAGTAATTAATTTTTTATATATTTTATCGTTAGTCAGAATATGAGCTAGGGTTATTTTTAATTTTTCATATTTACCCACATACACCCTGCTATCTAAATAAGAAATTTTATTATTGGTGATTTTTTTACCAATGGCTTGATAAAGCTTAGATGCAATTTTAATTGCCATTGATGTTTTACCTGGTAAAAATGGGATTGCATATTCTGCGCTTCCATAATACTTATCAGCTAGTTTCAGTAACTTCTTTTGGCCCGCTTTAATTTTATTATATGTGACTTTATTAGGGTTATTTACCTCACCAGCTTTTAACTTTCCAACTAGACTCTGCGGTAAATATACTCTCCCCATTACAGAATCCTCTCTTATATCTCTGGAAATGTTTGTTAATTGCATTGCTATACCCAAATCAATTGCATAACGTCTTATATTTTTATCTTTTACTTCTAGTGCATCACAAACCATTAAGCCTACAATACCTGCAACTCTGTAACAATAGACAGTTAGCTCATTAATTGACTTTGGTTGTTTATGGGATAAATCACTTTTTTGTCCCAATATGAATTGATTCATTATTTTTTTTGATGGATTGAATCTTTTTTCTAAACCAACAAACCCTTCAATTTTTTTTTGAAAATTTTTTTCTAGGTGTTTATTTAGTTCTTTTTTATTATTATCAACCATGTCGTCAATTTTTCTGCAAAAAGCATATATTGAAAATAATCTTAATTTAATATTTTTATCAAGAAAAAAGGATGCCCAGTAAAAAGTCTTGCCATATTTTTGGATAATTTGAGCTTGTTTTTTCATAAATTAATTATGTTGTCTACTACTTTTGCAGAATTTAATACACCAGGTATCCCAGCACCTGGGTGGGTACCAGCACCAACATAGAATAAATTTTTATATTTATCATCCTGATTATGAGTCCTAAACCATGCAGATTGAGTCAAAATTGGTGCTATTGAAAAACCACTACCATAAGGTGTTCTATAATTATTTTTGAAATCTAGTGGGGTCATGCTAAATTTAGAAACCGCATTCGTTAAAATTCCTGGCATTATAGTTTTATCTAATGAAGCTAATATCTTCTCAGAAAAGCCTTCCTTGATTTCATCCCAATTGTAGTTTCCCTTTAAGTTTGGAACAGGCACCAATGCATAATATGAATCATGACCCTCTGGAGCAAATGAAGAGTCGGTAGCTGTGGGTCTATGAAGATATATAGAAAAATCATCAGCTAGGTGATGTCTATCAAAAATATCTTCTAGTAATTCTTTGTATCTAGGTCCCATCCAAATAGTGTGGTGTGCGACATTTTTATATTGTTTTTTTGACCCAAAAAATAATACAAATAGTCCCATTGAATGTTTAGCATATTTTTTGAGTATCTTGTTATGCCATGATATTTTACTATTTCTAAGGAATTCACTATTTACCTGAATTGGATCAGCATTACTTACAAAAATATCTGCTCTTACTTCCTTTCCATTTAAAAACTGAATACTTTGAACTAAATTATTATTTGTAATAAATTCATCCACATCATGTTGATAATGAATTTTTATACCGTGTCTTTCCATAAGATTTTTTAGCTCTCTTACAAGATGATTAGTCCCCCCCATTACAAATGATATACCCCACTTTTGCTCTAATGCATGAATTAAGGCATATATTGAAGATGTCGTAAAAGGATTTCCTCCAACTAAAAGTGGTTGAATTGAAAATGCTTGCCTTAAATTGGGATGTTCTAGGTATTTAGAAACAAAACTATAAACTGATTTATATCCACCTAATCTTATAATATCTGGTCCATAACGTACCATTTTTAAAATTTTATTAAAAGGTTCGCTTGCAAGTCTTTCATAACCCAGCTCAAATATTTCCTCAGCACGTTTTAGCATTTTTAAATAACCATCAACATCTTTTGGAGATATTTGATCAATTTGTTCAAGCATTTTTTTTCTGTCAGGCCCATAATCAAAACCTGTTCCATCATTAAAATAAAATCTGTACCAAGGATCTAATGGTTTGAATGTTACATAATTATCTATATCTTCATTAAGAAGAGTAAATAATTCTTTAAATAAATAGGGTGCCGTTATGACAGTTGGACCTGCATCATGAATATAACCATCTTTATTAAATTTCTGAGCGCGTCCGCCAAGCTCATCCAATCTTTCATACAAAGATACATCATAACCCCTTGATTTAAAACGGATTGCTGATGCAATTCCACCTAAGCCTCCACCAATAATTGCTACACTTTTCATTGTCTCTCTTCCATAAGATCTTTTAATCTTTCATTTATTTCATATTTAATTGATATTAAAACCGGTTGAACTACCTTTGGGACTCTATGGAAATGATTTTTTGCATCTTCAAGCAAATTATTTATATTACTTTTTTGCTCAATAAAAGATTTTTTATCAATATAGTTAATTAATAATTTTGGCTCTTCTTTGATTATTGATTTAGTTTCTAAATCCAAATTATCTAAAATTTTAATTAGCATTCCATTTGGGTGACTTTGATAGATATCGGTAAAAATATCTTGGTTGACCCCTACTAAATTCTCAACATCATTTAAGTATTGATAGGATAACCCTAAATAATTTGATACCTCCTGGAGCCCATCACATTCATCAATTGTACACTCTCGGCATTTAAACATACCCATCATTGGTAGTGCTATAAATGGTGATGTTTTATTAGTTGCCATTTTCATATACTGCTCCCATGACATATTAAGTAGATCAAAACTAACATCCTTGGATTGCCCAAAAATTATCTCTTTAACCGAACAAGATAGTAATTTCAATAAAATTGTTTGGTGCCACCCCTCCTCTATTTCGGTTATTTTTCTAAATGACTCTGCAATCAAATAATCTCCCGTACAAATAGCAGCAGAGATGCCATATTCTTTCCAGACACTGCTGTGTCCTCTTCTAAGAGAATCCTGATCGCATACATCATCGTGAAGCAATGATGCGCTATGAATTAATTCACAAACTACTGCCCAATTTATTGATGTTTGGCTAGATAATCCTAATAAGCCACCTGTTGCTAATGCGAGTCTTGCTCTTAGCCATTTTCCCTGAGATTCTCCATGATGATTCAACCAGGCCGATAAGAATTTATCTTCCACCTCAAAGCTTTTAGCAAATTCAATTTTAACAGCACCTAAAAATTTATCTGCTTCAGGTGGTGTGAAAGATTCATCCCAATATTTTTTTTTCATAATAATGCTCAGCTATTAAAGCTGCTTATAAGGTCATTTTTTATTCAATAATTACTAGCTGATTAGGCTCCTGCATCAGATTTACGTTGAGCAATCATATAAACCATCACACCAAACATACCAATTGATACTACATCAGCAATTGTATAGCCAACTTGAACGTTTATATAAGAAGCATTTGGAGTAATTATTGGGAGTAAATATACCACCGGGTAAAAAGTCCATGAAATAATAAGTAGCCACCTTGCATTGCTTACTAGACCTTGAACATTTTTAGGTTGTTTAGTAATTGAATTTCCTAGTCCTACAACCAAACTATATAGAATGTATAAGAATGGAATCATTGCTAACAACCAATACATCCAACGATCTCCTAATTGACCTGCATCAACTAATCCTTCGCCAGGGTAGCCTAGGATAACCATAAGTATTGCTGCAGTAGTAAGTTTTGCCCCTCTGGAGAATGTTTCTTCTTTACTTAGTCGCATTACAAGGACTAGCTCAAGGAGTAATAAGGGTACAGTTAGTAACCAACCAACATATCGATAAGCAATATTAAATTCTGATCCTGTTACTTCAACTTTTCCATATATTAATGTAAATGCATCGTTAAAACTTTCAAACATCCTTAAATAATGATAGAAAGCAATTAGACATACTAAGCCGGACAAAGTGAGAGCTGTTTTGTAAGCTGGGGCGACTTGAGAGCGCTGAGCAAAAAAGAAAACAGCACTCGCACCAAATGCTGCTATAGCAAAAGACAGTGAGTTGTACACTAAGTTGAAATTTACTGCCTCCATCTTAATCTCCTGATTTGTTATTTAAAAAAAAACGCGCCATTTCTGACGCGTTTTTAATTACTATTATTACTAACTACAAAAAGCTTTATCTAGCTTTTGAACCTGATGTTGCTGCGGCCCATATAACTACACCAAATGCTATCTTATTAACAAAGTCAGCTAAGTTATAAACTAAATTTAAAGTACCTGCATCTGCACTACCAGTATAGCCGAGGTAATATCCTATTGGATATATAGCCCAACCAACCGTAACGATAAGTCTTAAAGCATTAAATGCCCTTTTACTCGCCGCAGTTCCTTTACTTGCACTAATTTTACTTGCTTCACCTGCAAACACTTCATAAATAATGTATAACCAAGCTATCATTCCTACAGTGAAACCTGACCAAACACCTACAGTTCCTACCTCACCAAGATAACCAGCTACTAACATCACTACTGAAGCAATTAGTAAACGCCAAAATACTGACATAGCAACAACTGCAATAGCAGCTAATATCAGATAGAACTCAACAATCTGAAGCGGAACTGTTAACAACCAATCTACATATCTAAATACTGTAGGTGAAGAACCTGTATCAATCCAAACGCCTCTCATATAAAAATAATGTATCGCTGCTATACCTGTAACCATTGCAGCAACTGTTAGTGATGTTTTCCATTTTCCTTCAGCTCTATCTCTTTCTACCCAGAAAAAAAACGTTGCAGCTACCATTGCTGCCGATAAAAGCCAAAAGCTTACGCCAACAAAATCATTTGGATCTAACATATAAAACTCCCCTGTTTAAAATATATAGTTTATAAAAAAATAAAAGATGCCAATAAAATTTTTTTAGCGACTTTTAATCTAATTTTTAATTCGACTTCTTTTTGTAAATTTTAGTTCATTAATAATTTACAATAAAACTTAGGATACCTTTATTAAGCCTCTCTGACAATAGATTACTACTGTAGATAAAATTTACAAGCTAAACATAAATTTAAGTTAAACTTAAATTTTAATTAATTACTTCCTCAATTACAGAAAGGTTTATGAAGTGGCCGAAAAAAAAAATACCTTACTAACCCCTAGTTATGGGCCAGACGCTAAATCAATACCCAAAATTGAAGATTGGCGTAATTATGCTGAAAAAATTCAACTAGATGCAAATAATAATATTCTTGGTCAAGAAAAAGCAGTAAGACTTATCATTATTAGCCTTTTTGCAAGGGGACATGTATTGCTAGAGGGGGGTGTAGGTGTTGGGAAAACAACTCTTCTACAAATTATAACAAAACTAATTGGCGGAGAGTATGAGCGGGTAGAAGGCACAGTCGATTTAATGCCAAATGATATTATTTATCATGCATCTATAAATAGCGATGGAAAACCAAGCATATCAAATGGCCCTCTCCTCAAAAAAGGTGAAGATTTATCAATATTCTTTTTTAATGAAATAAATAGGGCAAGGCCGCAAGTTCATTCCTTACTTCTAAGGGCAATGGCAGAAAAATCAATTAGTGCGTTTAATAAGGATGTTTATTTGCCAAATATGATTGTTTTTGCAGACCGCAATCAAGTGGAGAAAAATGAAACCTTTGAGCTTCCTGCTGCAGCTAGAGATAGATTTATGATGGAAATATCAATTCAAGCCCCTAAAGATAAAGAGTTACGTGATTCAATAATCTTCGACAGTAAATTTCAAAATACTGCTAAATTAGTAGGGGATATTCCAGCCCCTAAATTTGACTGTAAAGAGCTAAATGAAGTTTCTGAGGCAATACAGGATTCTATCCAAACTAGTGATCATATAAAAAACTATGTTGAGAATTTATGGCTAGCTACTGAAAATCCAAAGAAATTTAGCATCAATATCAAAGATGTAGATATGGATGACTTCATTATTGCTGGAGCAAGCCCGAGAGGCATGATTATGCTTATTAAAGCAGCCAAGGTTAATGCATGGTTAAACAACAGAACTTATATTGAACCTATAGATATTAATAATATTTTTCATGAAGTTATGGCACACAGGCTAGTCATAAGTCGAATTTATGAAAATAATAGAATAGAATTACTTAGGAAATTTTCAGCTGAAATTTTATTAAAAGTTCCAACCCCAGAATTAGGATAGATAAAATTGAAAACAACTCAATTTTCTTACTCTGTATCTTGGCGCTCAAACAATAATAGGTACGGAAACAACCTAAGCTCCAAAATAGGTAATGACTTTGAGTATAGTGGGTCAAAAAATTTTAATGACCATCCTGATTTAACTCGACTAGATATTAAAAATTCAATTACCGATCCCTATGAAAATATATTCGTAAAAACTTACAATTTAAATAACCCAATTAATTTGATTGCATTATGTGATATCTCAAGTTCAATGTCTGTGGTAAAAAAAAATAATGTAATAATTAAAAATTTATCAAAAATAATTGCAGCATCAGCAGTAGAGCAAGGTGATAAATTTAGTATGCTTTGTTATAACGACGTCATCACAAATAACTTTATACTTGAGCCTGGAAATAATCTTCAATATATTAACCAATGGATAGATGAAGTTGAGTTGAATTCGAATAAATCTTCAAGCAATGCTGCAGAAGATATAGATAAATATTTACCCGAAGAAAAATCTCTAATATTTTGGATATCAGATTTCCACTATCCCTTAGATAAAATTGAGAAAATACTCAACCATCTATCAAACCATCACGTAATTCCACTATTTATTTCTTCTGAAGGTGAAATTAAGAGGCTACCAAAGTATGGGTTTAGGAAATTCATAGACTCAGAGTTAAACATTGAACATGAGATATTCTTGCGACCAAGTATTAAAGAGAAAATATTAGGTGACTATAAAATTACAAAAGATAAAATTTTTCAAATTTTCTCAAAAAAGCAATTAAAACAGATAGTAGTAAATGAGCATATCAACATTGAGACCTTACAAAAATACTTCATGAGTACTCACATATGAAAAAAATCTATGTTTTCCTTATTTTAATATTAATCAGCTTCGTTGCAACTGCGGTGACATATGAAAGGAATAATTTAATTTTAAATATGGAGTATGGTTTCAAGTTAGGCGATCTGATTGAAGTACAAGATAAAATAATTACAGGCACAAGGTTTATAAAGAACCCTGAGTTAATAATTAAAAAAAATAAAGGTTTAAAATTAATCAGTCAAACAAACAATATTAGTTTAAAAGCAGATAAGCATATATTTACAAATAAAATAATCTATCAAATCTTTCTAAAATCAGAGAGCGGTAGCTTTGCGCTACCAACTCATAAATATAAAATAAATAATGAAAATATTGTAATGCCAAAAAAATTGTATTGGTTTACAAGAGTTGCCCAATCAAAACTTAACAATATTTTACTGAACACTGTCAGTCAAGAGAAACCTGCACTTGATAAAGTAGAAACGAAGTATTTCAGTATTTTATGTGGAATCATTTTTTTGACATTATTAGTTCTTCTATATAAAAATATAGACATACCCCTATTAGTTAGAATGAATGGGCCTTTTGCAAAAGCACATAGAAAAATAAAAATATTACACAAAAAGAATGAGAAGGATAACTATGTTGAATCAATTTTAATTCTAACTGATGCATTTAATAAGGCTTTTAAAAAAAATATAGATAGTTCAAATTACGAAGAACTAATTGCTAAAAATACTAAATACCAAGAGATCCAGGGAGCAATTAAGATTTTTATTAATCTTTCCTCAATTGAAATTTATTCGACAAAGACATTTTTTACAAAAATAAGGTTTAATGAAATCTATAGCTTTGTGAAAATTCTAAGAGTAATTGAGAGAAAAATTTAGATGACCTTAATAGAACCGTATTATCTTCTTTTACTTCCACTGGCTGCCTTACCTTTTTTAATTTCAGTATCTGATAAATTTCTAATAAGTAATATTAATGTATTCCATCAAGATAATCTTTCTAAGAAAATTAATATACTTACTAAAGTAGTTATGTCCTTAATTATAATCATTTCAATTTTAATACTTGCTAATCCATGGGCTAATTCTTCCACCATTACCCAGGTCGGTAAAGGGGCCCAATTAGTTTTTGTTATTGATAGAAGCGTAAGTATGGCGAAGCCTTTTATTGGGGGCGGTGATGATAAAAATAAGTCTGAGATAAAGTCGCTTGCCACAAGGCGAATCCTAAAAAGCTTCATTGAAAAACGTCCATTAGATATGATTGGTGTTGTAGGATTTTCGAATTCTGCTTTATATGGATCTAAAATAACAAAAAATAGAGGCTATAGCTACGCAGCGATTGATGCAGCTACCCGATCCTCAGTAAATCAAACAAATATTGGTTCTGGGATTAGTTCTGGATTATTTATGTTCAGTGAAATTGAAACTACAGGCTCTCAGGCCCTGGTATTATTATCAGATGGGGCAGGTAAAATTTCGAAGAGAGTAAAAAATAAAATAGCCACGATTTTTTCTGAAAAAAAAATTAATTTATATTGGATTATTATAAAAGAGCCTAATGATGTGAGTTTATTTTCTGGTAATACGTATCTTGAAGACCGAGAGCCAACAGTCATTAAATTAGATTCATTTTTCAAATCTCTAAATACTGAATATAAGGCCTATGAAGCCGAGAACCCCGATGCTCTCTCAGGCGCCATAGAAGATATTGACTCTAAAGAGAAAAGACCAATTAAGATTGAAAAAAATATTCCTGGAAAGAATTTTAATCCACTACTTTTAAAAATATTATTAGCCTTACTTTTCTTATTAATTGTAATTAAAAATTTTAGGATATAACGCATGTTTATCATTAAAAAAATATTAAATTTAAATAGTACTGTATTTATTTTTATATTATTTATAACAATATTTATTTCAGTAAATGAGTTTATTAACATAAAAGAATTACGTGAAATTAAAATTAAAATAAATAATGATGAGTTAGTTACTAATGATAAGTATGAAGAGTTAAGTTTATATTCCTCTGCTTATTTATTAGGGAAGCAAGGTGAGTACGAGAATGCTATAGAGAAGTACAATCATCTTTTAAAATTATATCCGAGCACTAATATTATTGATGTAATTTATTTTAATATCGGAACGGTCTACCTGAGTGATGCGCTTTCCAAACCCCTCAGTGATGATGGTAAATTGACAATAGAAAACTTTCAAAAGTTACAAAGCGCTATAATATCTCTCGAAAAAGCCCTCGCAATAAACCCCCTTAATGAATTAGCAAAGTTTAATTTAAGTATTTTATATTCATCTATGCCAAACGAACCCTCTAAAATTATTTCAGAGAAAGCTGCTCAAGAATTAAGTAATATTCCAATTGGGCTCCCATGAAAAAAAAATTCATTGACCTAATTAAAAACAAGAAAGAATTACTGGTTCTATCAATTAGCATCCTCCTTTGTTTGGTCGCAATTAATAACCCTATGCTTAAGTTAAAAAAATCAATCACAAGCTACATGCTCTTGGTTGACGTTAGTCAATCAATGAATGCTGAGGATTTAACTTATATTGATAATAAAATTTCTAGAATTGAATACACTAAATTATTAATAAAGAAAATTATTAACTCTTCAGAATGCGGAAGTTTTTTTAGTATTAATATATTTGCTGCTGATAATGTTGCCTCAATTGTCGAGCCTGTAGAGAAATGTAAAAATTATGATGAGCTTATAGATACTATTGACAAACTTGAATGGAGGATGGCTTGGAAAGGTAACTCAAGAATTACTTTTGGCATCAAGTCTGCAGCAAAAATGCAGGATAGTCTTAATTTTCCCTCTAAAATTCTTTTCTTTACAGATGGTGATGAGGCACCTAAAGTCAACGCAATTAATAGGGTGAATTTAGATAATTTTAATTTAGGGGATGAAATAATTTTTGTTGGAATTGGTGGGTCTGAGATGGTTCCTGTCCCGAGATACAACTCAAGAAATATGCTAGTAGGTTTTTGGGGTTCTGATATCTATGATTCCCTACCTGGAGCAACGGGATCAAGAAATATTGATAGTGGTAAGGATGACCCCGATCCTTCTGTAGCGTCTGCAGATTATGACCGTTATTTATCAAGATTATATGAAGATTATCTTTTGGAAATTACAGGTAAAATAAATGCAAAATATCTTAAGGGAGATTTTTCAAACAGATTCGTAAATTCTATCTTAAAAAGTAAGCCAAAAAAGAAAATTGAATCTGAGCTATTCCTAGAAAAACCAAGTGTATTAATTATATTAATATTAATAGTTATTTTATACACTGAGCGCTCTATAGTTCATACCTTTAGGAAGTTCGCTCAAAAATACAATTAACAAATTATAATTTTGGCTTGACAACAAATATGTCTCAAGCATAATCTTACATTGATTTAATTAGCCTACTAATAAGATTAGTAAGCTCATTAGACGCTCACCTAACAAGAAAGAATATATGAAAAGAAAAATTGGGAAGGTTGCAATTTTCCTAGCAATATTAGCGGTAATTTGGCTTCTACTCGGCATGATTGATATAGTCCCATTTTTAATAGAGCTACCCCAAGAAACAAGTATAAGAGCACATGCATCATTAGCAGTAATTCTCTTATTAATAGCCTCGTGGGCTTTTTGGAATGAAGATTAATTTTTAAAAAAAGGTTTAATTATGATTAAAACATCAGACATTTGTATTTTAATTTCAGTGGCAGTTGCGTTTGTAACTACATCTTATCTTTGGTTTCAAGGCGTTGATACTAAGCAAGAAGCATTATTTACAGCAACTTGGATTCCATCAATTCTAACTTTTGCTATTTATTTCAAATTAATAGCTAGGAAGAACTAATCATGGAAAATCAATTATTATTTTTTGTGGGGTTTTTTTGTTTCGTACTGGCAATAGTTGGTGCCGTAATGACGGTTCTAGAATTTAGAAATATAGAACTAAAAAATAAGAAATAAATTATTACAATTTATTCCTTAGTCGGAATATGTATAAATGTAGGGTCATTTGGAAAAAATCCTTTGCGCTTTATTCTATCCCTGGTCGGGACTGTATAATAATATAAATTTATTGACTTTCTGACCATATCTTTGGGACATTTGATTGAATCTGGAAATCCATGAAAGCTTTCGTCCGTTGTAGTAAATATTGCTACTCGATTGGCAATTGGGTATATGCTTTTTACGAGATTTAATTTTTTATCGTAGAGGTTTAAAGCGCCCCCATACTCATCTTCCCATTCATCGTTTAAATAGATTAAAATATTTAATCTTCTCTCTAGCATCAGATGATCATGATGACTAAAATCGGCATGTATATCTAGAAAACTATCATTGTGGGACACTACGTAACCACCTTCAGCGAGATAAGGGTCTGGTATCAGACCGACAATTCCAGTTAGTTTTTCAAGGAAAGTAATGAAAAGGCTGCTATTAAGCTCCATAAATAAGCGTCTTTGATTTTCATTTAAAAGATATTCCTTTAATCTAAGGTGAGATTGTTTGGTTACGGACCTGTTACTCATGTGAATATTTACTGGTGTTTTCCAAATATCTGAGTCTAAATGAGGAAATGAATTCGATATATTTTTATAAGTGGATAGTTTAAAAAAATTATCAATAAAACAATTCTGGAATGGTAGTGCACTTTTATATTCCTCGCTAAGGCTTTCTGCTCTATTGTAAAGCTCAATGTAATCAATCTCAAATAAGCTTTCTTTTTTATTTATGTTTGATTCTCGGTGTATCTTTTGAGCCATCGTTTACCTATTACTTACTTGTTTGTTTGTTTGTTTGTTTTTTTGATCATTCTATCATGATACATTTATTTTTTTGAAGCCCTAAGTACGTCGAAATTTTTTACTAAATCTTCAAATAGTGAGAGTTGTCGAGCAGCATCTAAATCCAATAAATACATTAGTGCTCAAAAATATTAGTTTTTACTCCCTCCAAAATGTATAATACTGACTATGATATTTATAAACATAGTAAATACAATAAATAATAGCTTTGAAAGTCCTGCTACCCTACTATTAGAAGGTTTGTAGCTCCTATGTCGGCCAAAAAATTAGTCTATCTTGCAGATCTAACTCATAAAGGCTTGGTTTTATCGTCTAACGTATTTCCTCTTTCTATTGGTTTAATTGCTGCTTACTTAATTGATAAGCGCCCAGAAGATTTTGAGGTTGAGCTATTTAAATACCCTGAAGATTTTAGTTCTGCGATTGAAAAAAGGAAACCAGATATAGTTGCTTTTGCAAATTATTCATGGAACTTTCATCTAGGATATCAATACGCAAAGATAATAAAAAAACTCTACCCTGAAATACTAGTAGTTTTCGGGGGGCCAAATTACGGCCTAGAAGATGAAGAAGTTAATGAATTTTGGGGAACGTACGATCTAATCGATTTTTATATTGTGCGAGAAGGAGAGGAGGCATTTCTTCAGCTTTTAGAAACCTTGCTTTTATACAATTTTTCACCGAGAAAAATTAAGGAAAATAGGAAAAAGATTCCAAACTGTCATTACGCTGTTGATGGTCAGGTCATTGTGGGGGAAAATCTTCCACGACTTACTTTAGAGGAGATTCCCTCCCCTTACCTAATGGGATTAATGGATAAATTTTTTGACGAGAGTTTAGGTCCTATGATCCACACTACTCGAGGCTGTCCCTTTAGTTGCTCTTTTTGTACAGAAGGTGCACCTTACTATAATATAGTTGAACAACGAACAGAAACATTAAAACAAGAGCTTCAATATATTGCTAGTCGAATTTGCGGACCTTCGGATTTATATATATCCGACGCTAATTTTGGTATGTTCAAACAAGACATCCAAAAAGCTGAGCTTTTAGTTGAAATACAAAAAGAATATGACTACCCACAAAATGTTGTTGTTTCAACAGGTAAGAATCAAAAAGATCGTGTTATCAATATTGCAAAAATGTTAGATGGGGCACTAAGTATGGCTGCTTCACTTCAATCTACTGACCCTAATGTGTTAGCCAATGTTTCACGGTCAAATATTTCAATTGAGAAGCTAAGTGAGGCTGGCAAGCTAGCTAACAAAGTTGAAGCAGGAACTTACAGTGAGATTATTTTAGGCCTTCCCGGTGACACCTTTGAGCGCCATTGTAAAAGTTTAAGGGATTGTGTGGATGCTAATTTTGACAATATCCGAATGTATCAGCTAATAATGTTGCACCAAACAGAGCTGAATACGCCCGCAAGCCGAAGAAAATATGCAATAAAATCAAAGCATCGTATTATGCCCCGGTCATTTGGTCGCTATAGCCTAGAAGGAAAGAGTTTTGTTGCTGTTGAATCAGAAGAAATATTATACGAACATAACACCCTGCCATTTGATGATTACATTAGTGCTCGTGAATTAGATTTTACTGTTGAGTTACTTCACAACGGAAGAGTTTATGAGGAGCTTCAATCATTTTGTGATGTAGGTAAGTTATCATGGTTTGATTTTATTCTTCGTTTTTATGAAAATCGACGTAACTATGGGGATGATATTTGTAAGATGTACGATGATTTCAAGGAGGGGCTTACCGACCGTCTATGGAATACTAGAGAGCAACTCGAGACTTCTGCAGGTAATAATATTGATCGATTGATTGCGGATGAAAAAGGTACTAATGAAATGTCAATGGGTAAGGCTACTGGCTTTATGGTTTTGTTCGGCCAGATAAATAGTATTCTTTTCAATGAAATGAAGAGTTGGCTTTCTGAATTAAATTTATTGGATTCCGAAACTGAGAAATACCTAGACGAAGCCTGCCGCTTTAGTCACTTACGTAAAGTAAACTTAATGGGTAACGAAAATGAATTTATAGAGAGTTTTAATTTTGATTTTGAAGCGCTTGAAGAATCTGGATTTAAACTGTTGTCTAAAGAAATAAAACTAAAATCTCCTATAAAATTTAAAATTACTCATTCCTCTAAGCAGCATAAAAAAATTAATACTTACATTAAAGAGTTCGGCCAGGTACATGATGGCTTAGGTAAAATGCTGATGCGCTACCCTCATGTTCATAAAATATTCCGCCATGCACAAACAGCTTAATTAATTTAATAATCACGTTATGAGGCTAAATGTTTACTATGACTTGAAGTACGCACCAGTAACCTTCGATTTTGCATTTTTCTTGGTGACAGCCAACGCTATTAGACAATCTATTGGTTACAAAACAATGGGGGTCACTCTTGTATGCAATGAATTCAGGAATTGGTCTGCCAGAGAAACGAAAATGGAAGAAAGTCATAAAAAATGGAGAGTTAGCCATATTTTAAGTAAATTACCCTCTTTAATTCCAGAAGTTGATAGTGTCACCGTTACCGACAGTCCATTATCAGGGTTACAGTTTCCAGCTTTTCCTGGCGGCTACCCGCCTGCT
>Ga0209710_1000549_pt1 | contig 34112 bp, 34 predicted proteins | sample ArcticOcean_MG_C_5_FD_187436 | JGI IMG/M metagenome (GOLD analysis project Ga0209710, IMG submission 187436) | Marine microbial communities from western Arctic Ocean - ArcticOcean_MG_CB4_138 (SPAdes) (version 2) | ecosystem: Environmental > Aquatic > Marine > Oceanic | place: Arctic Ocean...
AATAGAATTTTTTTTATTGCTAGAATCTTGAGACAATTTTATTTACCCTCTGGAATGTTGAATACTTTACGTATAATATAATTTTAACTGAATTTAGTAGCAATAGATAATTCTCATATAATCATAATCCTATGGAACAACTCTTACTTAATATTGAATTACCGACACATAAGACATTTGAGAACTTTATTGTTGGAAATAATAAAGAATGTTTTGATGCACTAAAGAATTTTATTTTGCCTGAGAATGATATATTTTTTATTTATATTTGGGGAGATAAAGGTTGTGGAAAATCTCACTTGGCCGAAGCAATTCAAAATCAAAATATTACAATAATAGAAGATATTGACCAAGCTAACCAAAGTAAACAAATTGATATTTTTAATCTTTACAATGACCACAAATCCGCACATAAAAAACTATTAGTTACAGGAAATAATAACCCTAATAAAATGATGTTACGAGATGACTTAGCTAGTCGTTTAAGCTGGGGTTTAGTCTACAAGCTTAGCCTACTATCCGATATTGAAAAAAAACAGGCTTTGAAGAGATATTCTAAAGATAGAGGGCTTAATCTTAAAATTGAAATTATTGAATACTTACTTAGGTACTACAAAAGAGACCTTCATTCACTTATTGCAACCCTAGACGCATTAGACCGTTGGTCACTTAAGACTAAACGACCTATTACTATTCCACTTCTTAAAGAAATGAATCAAGAAAGTTTATTTAAATAAATTAAATTTTTCCTACCAAATCTATTAATTAAATTTGGGCCAGTACTCTAGCCCAAATTAACTTAATTCTAATCAAATACAATCAGTCTGAGCTTCCAACCATTTTTTCTGACATTTTTTATCTAAACCACAAACCTCTTCTAAAGTTCTATCTTCATTCTCCATTCTAATAAACCCCTTAAAAATTATTTAAATTTTTCCTACCAAATCTAGTGATGGTTTAAGTGTTTCAGCCCCTGGTTTCCAGGATGCAGGACAAACTTCATTTGGATTGGCTTCGATATGTTGTGCTGCCTGAACTTTTCTAACTAGATCTGTTGCAGAACGACCTATTCCTAGGTCATTAACTTCCATTGTTTTAATTTTACCTTCAGGATTAATAATAAAAGTACCTCTTAATGCTAATCCCTCTTCTTCGATCATTACATCAAAGTTTCTAGCTAATGCTCCTGTTGGATCTGCAATCATTGGAAATTTTATTTTTTTTATTGATTCCGATGAATCATGCCAAGCCTTATGACTGAAATGGGTATCTGTAGAGATAGCATAAACCTCGACATTTAATTTTTTTAATTCTTCATAATGATCCGCAAGGTCACTTAACTCAGTTGGGCAAACAAAAGTAAAGTCTGCTGGATAGAAAACAAATACGGACCATTGTCCATTCACACTTTCTTCCGTAATATCTATAAATTCTCCGTACTCATCTTTTGGATGATAAGCCTTGGCATTAAAAGGTTTGATGCTAGTATTGATTAACGTACTCATTATAAATTTTCCTTGTTAAGCTGATAATTGAAAATCATAATTTTAAAGAGATTGTTTTATTTGTATAATTAATTATGTATATGTGATTAATAAAAAATTCTTATTATAAGTTTGCTTTGCTAATATCATAAATTTCCTTTTCTTTTTGCATTTTTTTTAAACGGGACTCTACCCTAGACTTTTCATAAAAGTTTCCATCACTCGCCCTTACTGCCATATCCATTTGAACTATTGCTTCTTGGAGATTGTATCTATAATAAAATGATTCCGCTAGGCTCTCATATTGCAAGAGTTTCTTTCCATTTAATGAGTATGCTTTTGCTAATAATTTATATAACTCTGAATCAGTTTTATAAATCCTTACATAGCTTTGTAAAAACTTAATAGCTTCTTTTTCAGATTTAGTTTCAATTAAATAATTAGCTAATTCATAAACAAATGCTCTGTAATTAGGGTATTTTTTTAGGGCTTTCTTAATAGATTTATATGCAGCATTTATATCTCTTTTTTTTATTAGAATTTTTATCTCTAATTGGTCAATCATTGGATTCTTAATATTTTTATTTTTAAGCCACTTTATTTCTCTTTCAGCCTCTTTAAAATTTTCATTCAATAAATAAGCATATGTAAGGGCATACCTCTCTCCTAACTCACTAAGATAAGATTTATTCTTAATACTGGTCTTTAATTGTTTTATTATTGATTTCTTGTCTTGAAGAGATACTTTGATTTTTGCTTTTACAAAATGGAAACTTGGATCATCCAATCTCTGTTTGTATGGATATTCTGCTAAGCGATTTTCAATATCACTAATACGCTCTGAAGTAATTGGGTGTGTCCTCAGGAATGATGTAGCTGTTCCTGCTGAATATGGATTCCCTTTTTGTAACGTTTTAAAAAAATCAATAGAGCCCCTTGTATCAAAACCTGCTTTATGAAGAATCTTAATTCCAACACGATCGGCTTCTTTTTCATTATCTCTAGTGAAATCTAATATAGTTTGAACTCCAAGTGCTTGGGATGCCATAAGAGCCCCTTTTGCTAATTCAGGGTTAGATCGAGCTAATAGTAGCGCTAAACCCAGCCCCAAATATGATTTAAAAGAATCCTTTTGAAGCTTGCTTACCAATCTTGCAATGTGTCGTTGGGTAATATGAGCAATCTCGTGACTTAAAACACTAGCTAGTTCTGATTCGGAATTTGCTGATAAAATTAGTCCCGTATGGATACCAATTACACCTCCTAACATAGCAAAAGCATTAATAGATGAGTCATTAACTAGAAAAAATGTCAGCCCACTTCCTGAATAATCACTCGATCTTACTAATTTATTTGTTAAGCTGTATAAATAGTCTTCAATTTCAACATCATGAATAACAGTATCACTTTGTTGAACTTGTTGGAGTATTTGACTGCCAATAATAGCTTCTTCATGAGCACCTATTATTGTTTCACTATAGTCGCCCAAATCTGGCAACTCATTCGCAAAAGATATTCCTGAGAAAAGAAAAATATAAAAAAAAAGCTTCGTCATCGTTTTATTAAAAGTTATTATGGTTATTTATTTAATAAGTATTATAAACCTATGCTCACACATATTGATAATGATGGTAATGCCAAAATGGTTGATATATCTGAAAAAAATAATACAGATAGAATTGCAATTGCATCTGGTTTTATTAAATTAAATAAAGAAACTATTCAACTGGTTAAAACAGGAGACTTAAAAAAGGGAGATGTGTTAACTGTTGCCAAAATTGCTGCAATCCAAGCATCGAAAAAAACATCGAGCTTAATACCCCTTTGTCACAATATTGATTTAAATAAAATTGATATTGAATTTAATATAAATAATTTAGAAAATAAAATTTATTGTAAATCAACTGTTAGTTGCTCAGGTAAAACAGGGGTTGAGATGGAAGCACTTACTGCTGTATCACTAGCGCTTCTAACAATATATGATATGTGTAAAGCTTCCGATAAGAATATGTTAATCTCAGAAATCAAATTATTAGAAAAGCGTGGTGGGAAGTCGGCATCATTGATACCAAAGACTTAAAAGTGCCAATAAAAATTTATTAATTTAATACCTGAATAATCTCTTTTGCAATAGTCTTTGAATCAACATTATTTATTTCATAATTCTTATCCTGAATCCAAAATGCGTTTTTGCCCCAGGGCCTATACCTATTAGGGGTTCCAATACCAAAAATTGTGAAAGACTTTATCCCTACAGCACTTGCAATATGGCCTAATCCAGAATCGTTACCAACAAAAAAATTTGATTTTTTAATAATTGCAGCTGTTTCTAGAAGGTTGTAATGACCGCAGCAATTAATCACTATCCCTTTATACTCCGAAATAAATTCTTTAGATAAAGCAGCATCTTTTTGATCGCCAACTAGGATAATTCCACCAAAGGTATCTTTTAAAGATTTTGCTAAATCGACAAATTTAGAAACATCCCAAATTTTTCCATTAAAATTTGCACCTAGTCCTAATGCTAAAAATCGGGTATTTGAATATTTATCAAAAATTTTTCTTGAAGTTTCACTTTCATAATCCGAAAGCCAAATCTTTGTTGAAGGTGGCTTATCTTGAATAACGCTCTTAATTGATAAAAAATGTTTTTCAACGCTATGAAGGTGTAAGGTTGAATTATTTGATGCCTTAAAAAAGAATTTTTTTGATTTTATAAAGTGTAAAAAGAAGTCAGATCTTAAATCAACTGCTAAATCATATCGCTCTTGCCTTATCTTCTTCATTAAAGATAAAATACCATACCAACCTAGGCTCTTATCTTTTTCAATAAAATTATTCATATATGGACAATATTTAAATAAAATTCTAGAGCGCTTATCTCCTACAATATCAAAAACTGCATTAGGGTATTTAAAATGCAATGCTTCAAGAGTTGGTGTTGTTAAAATTGCATCTCCAATGTTTGATAGCGTTATAAAAAGAATTTTTTTTATATTTTTATCTTTTTGGACTTTTTTCATAATCTAAACAGCTTTATTTTTTTGTGACTCATAGCCTTTATGCTTATCGTAATTCCATAAATATTGTTCTGGAGCTTTTTTAATTGTATCTTCTAGCACTTTATTTAGCTTTCTTGGGCTGGAAATAGTGCCAGAAGATATAATTTTAAAATGAATCTTAAATCCTTTTCCTATTTCGAGTCTTTCACCAAAGGTCATTATTACAGTCGCTCCAGTTTTTTTAGCTAATTTACTAACTAGAACCATTGTGTATGCCGGCCGGCCAAAAAAATCAGCCCATACCCCTTCTCCTTTATTTGCTGTTTGATCTGGAAGTATTCCAACAGCCTGATGATTTCTTAAAGATTTTAAAATTTGCTTAATCCCAGCTTTATTTGTAGGCGCCAATGTATTAAATCCTTTTTGCCTTCCATCCTTGACCAATCTTTCTAGCCACTTTTGTCTAGGAGGTCTATATAAAATAGTAAGTGGATATTTTGACCCGTAATAAATAGATGTAATTTCATAACAACCTAAATGAGGTGATATAAATATTATCCCTTTTTTTCTTGCATTCGCTTTAGCTATTTCAGATAAACCTTCCACCTCTGTAACCCAACCTAAAATTCTTTTTTGCTGGCTAGACCATATTGCTAGACTTTCCATTATTGTTTTGCCTGTTTCACGAATATTTTTATTTATTGCTTTATTTAAACTGACTTTATTTTTGTAAATCATTGATGAAGTTAAATTTGTAACCAATAGAAATCTGCTTTTTTTATTAGTCATATGAAAAATATATCCAATCAAGACCCCTATTGATTGAACTAAAAAAAGTGGTATGAATGAAAAGAAAAGCTTAAAAACAATTAAAATAAATTTATTCATTTTGAAATTTTTTATCCCTAAGAAAGCTAGAAAAATAAAATATTTTTTTTAAAATTCCTTCGTGGAGCTTAAATAATGCTCGAGTTAATGGATAAACCAATTTTTCCCATCCCGTTACTTTATTTTTTTCAAACCTTCCATCTCCAATAGCAGATTCGAAACTTTTATCCCATGATGATATTGCAGGCTGAATAGTTAAAACCTCTAATCCAGATCTCCATGGTAAACCCATAATGGTATCAATAGGGCAGGAAATATTATTCATAGATTTAAGTAATTTTATTGCTCCTGAATAGGATATTACATAAGCATAAGCTCCACCAGGTGAGGTAGCTAATCTTGTCAAATAAAAGTTTTTATATATTCTAATAATCTTTCTTTGCATTAATTTAGCTATTTTTGGCTTACCTAAAAATCTCACAGCTTCCCACGGATAATGACAATTAATCAAATTTTCAATCACTATTCTAAAATCTTTTTGCAAAATAACATCATCTTCAAATATCAATGAAATTGATATTTTGTTTCTAACAATTTTTTCTAATACTGATCTATGTGACAAAAAACAACCTAATTCACCAGGCGCTAAATCTTTTCCATAACAAAGTCTTCTTCTTAAACCATGATAATCTTTATGCTTTATTAAATTAGTCTTTCTTGCATCTATTGCATCAAAAAATTCAAATTTTTCACACACACCATTAAGTTTCTTTCGAATAGTTTTTCGTCTTAGAATTTCATGTGGGAGGCTTATTACAAAAGTATGTATAGAGTTTATTTTTATATTCATTTTAAATTATTCTCTCATACTCTTACAAATACTGATATAGAATTAGATACTCTTATATAATGTTTTTTTTACTTAGTTTAAATATGTTAAAGTTAATAGTGAGCATGGGGTTGTTGAGGTGCAGACTAGAACATTAGATTCATATAATTTTATTAATATTGATTTTATTAAAATTGATGTTGAAGGATATGAGCTTAATGTACTTAAGGGTGCAGTAAAAACTCTCAAAAGAAATAAGCCTATATTGTTGGTAGAGCTTTCAGAAAGTCATACTAAAATTCCAATCGAAAAACTCATAAAAAATGTAGAAAGTTATGGATTTAAAGCAATGTTTCTAAAAAAAGGTCGCCTTCATGACATAAGTTTATTTAATAATGAAAAAGATCATAGATATGCGCCTATTGGTAAGGGAAATTTTATATATAATTTTATTTTCTTTCCACATAATTAAGTACTATAAGGATAAATAATTAACTGATGCTGAATAATATTTCCACCAAATTCAAGTATTTGCTTCCTATAAGCCTACCAATTCTATTAATATTTTTTAGAGGTATAGCAGACGTTACAGTTTTATTGATAGGCCTTATTTTTTTGTACCAGTCTTATAAGTCAAATAATTGGCAATGGGTTAAGCAACAATGGTTTATATTCAGTTTAATTTTTTGGCTTTATTTATTATTAATTAATACCCCTTTAAGTTTAGACTCTTCTGAAAGTGCTTTATATTCTTTTGCATTTATAAGATGGCCACTTTTTGCAATGGCTATCAGCATGTGGCTTTTGAAAGATAATAATTCCCAAAAATATTTTTTAATATCTTTAGTAGCTACTTTGTTTTTTATTTCCCTAGATGTTTGGTGGCAGTATTTCTTTCAGTATGATTTTTTTGGGAACCCAAGATACTCTTTTAATCCTCAAAGACTTACTGGCCCTTTCAGAGATAACCCTATGCCTGGAATTTTTCTTGCAAGGTACCTATTTTTAATTTTATATTTAGGCTTTTTCTTAAAATGCCTTAAAAGCTCAGAAAAAAATATTACTTACATATTTTTAGTTTTAACCTTAGGTGCATCAACAATTTTTATTACTGGTGAAAGAATGGCTTTCTTAATTTTCATTGTTGGTTCAGTACTTATATCTTTAGGCTTAATTCTTCATTACAAACAATTTAAGAAATATATAGCTCTTGGACTCATTTCTGTTTTTGGGTTTATTACCTTATTCTCTTTCTCATTCCCTGAAACTTTTTACAGAACAATAACTAGTTTAATATACAAACTTCAACATTTTACAAATTCAGACTATATGTTAGTGTTCAACAGTGCATATGCTGTTTGGCTAGATTCCCCAATCTTTGGAGTTGGTATTCATCAGTATCGGGATGCTTGTATCGCTTTAGGTTTTTGGGGTACCGGTGGTGGAGTTTGCTTTCATCCTCATAATATTTCTCTTGAACTATTATCTGAAACTGGAATTACTGGTTTCGTACTTTATTATTTAATAATAATCTCTGTTGCCTTTAGTTTAGTTAAGAACTTTCTCCATAGAAAAAACTGGCTGTTACTTTCTCTTTCTTTGAATTTACTATTTGTAAGCTTTTTCCCTTTAATTGGAGGCATGAGTCTCTTTAACAATTGGATTGGCGCTATAATTTGGTTATTTGTTGGCTGGGTAATTGCTATATCAAAAAAAACTAGATTAACTGCTTAATAGATTTCCAAACTTTACTAGCTGATAAAGACTTTAGACTTTCTGATTCTAAAATTGTAAATGGCTTCCTTGATAATTCAGATTTTGTTCCAGAAGTTGTTGGTCCGAACAATGCAATACCTGGTTTTCGCAAACAAGAAGCAATATGGCTTGGTCCAGAATCATTCCCTATTACAAATGTAGATTTTTTTATAATTCCTGCCACATCCGTTAAATCTAAATTCTTAAATATATGCCCTGGAATACTATTTTCAAGATTTAATTCATCAGGGCCAAGTATGCTTATAACATTCAAATCTTCTTTCAATAATATATCAGCTAGCTCTTTATAATAAGGCCATCTTTTTTCTTTATGCTTTTTAGATGACCCCGGAATCAAGACAATGTAACGACCTAAAATCTTTTTCTTTTTAAGAAGTAATGATATATCGTTGGCCATCCATTTAATATTTGGTTCTAATATCTTGTTAAATGGAATGCCATAATCATTTAGCATATCTACTAACCCTTGAAGCCCTGATATTGGATGATCTTTTCTCTTTGTTGTAATCCATGTGGGTGATGTTAATAATATTTTATACAGAAAAGTTCTTTGTGAATTTTGTAAATCAAACACATGGCTAAATCGTACATTATCTATTTCACGAATTAGTTGAAATATTTTTCTTAAATTCCAAAATTTAACTCGATTATCAACAATTACTTTATCTATATATGGGCTTAAAAGCATTAAATTCTTGTAACAATATGATGTAAGCAATATCAGATTTGCATCTGAATAGACATTCTTTATAGTTCTAAATATTCCATCAGATTGAATTAAATCACCAAAAGCACCATGCTTAATGATTAATATATTTTGTTTTTTTAATTTCATTTAAATAATCTTCAGTAACTAACCTTTAGTCTCTAAAACCTTAATATAAATAGCTAAAATATTTTGGACAAATTCTTTTTCTGTGTAAAATTTTTGGAATTTATTATATCCATTATTTGCTAGGTTCTTTGCTAGCTTCTTATTATTAATTATTTCATTTACCGATTTTGCAAATTCTTCAGTATTGTCAATCTCGACTAATATGCCATCTTTCCTATGAGATATTAACCCTGAGGGCCCTGGTGCTTTACATGCAACTGTTGTTTTTTTTGCAGCCCACGACTCTATTATTACAGCACCAAATGAGTCATTACGTGATGGAAAAACACATATATCTGCAGTTGCCATCAATATTTCTTTGTCATCCCTCCATCCTAAAAACTTAACTCTATCATTAAGCCCAAGCCTTGAAGTTTGCAATTTTAATTCTTTTTCTAAAGGTCCTGAGCCTGCAATCCATAAATGTGCATCTGGTATTTTAAGCATTGCATCTAATAAAATATTAATACCTTTTACAGGATGGAGTCGAGATAATGAAAGTAATAATGGCTTATTGTTCGGCGTACTAAATTTACCTCTCTCAATTGTACTTAATTCATTTTTTTTTGTATAGATAGGTAATTCAAATATATCTTTTGCATTGATACCTTGCTTAGCTATATGGTTTTTTAATTCGGTAGTTAGAGCGATATGATAATCACACCTCCTAAATCTTTCAACGCCGCGATAGCCGCTATGCCATCCAATATTTATATGCTTACCATCAACTGAAAAACTAGAAGCCCTACCCATCCAGTAATGAACAATATCAGGCTTAAATTCATTAATGGCTTTATTAATAACTCTTTGTGTTGGCCATTTAAATAATTTACCAAATGATGCAGTGGTATGCAAAATTTTTAAATCACTTATTTTTTTTACTCTTTTTTTATTTCGATTATTAATGATTATGTATTGATTAATTTTTTTATTCTTTAATGCTTCTATTGCGTCAATAAAGAATTCTTCTGCGCCACCTTCTCCAGCTCCACCCATTATTTGAAGTATTTTCATTTTAGAATTTAAGAATAAATGGTATAAATCGGCCCAATCTTCTTTGCCAATCTATCCATTTTCTCTTTGATGAATAATTATGGTTTTTACAATCTATCAATGTTACTGATTTACATTCAGATAATGTATGGAGGCCATCGGAGTATTTTTTATTGAGATTAGGCTTTATCGATCTTACGCTTGTTGCTTTAAAGTCATTCTCAGTTAATTTTTCAATTTTTAAAATATTAATTTCACCACCGTAAGTCTTCTTACAATTTTGAACTGGTAAATGAATTAAGTTATCAATAATAAAAGGAGTTCCTCCAGGTCGACTATTTTCAATATCAACTTTTACTGGATTATTTGGGTGCTCTTTCCAGGAACTTAAAAGATTTTCTGAAAATGCAACGTTTAATTCTTTCATTGCGCGTCCATTAGACCCTGGTAAAGAATAGAATATCCACCACTTTTTTTGATACTTAATAATACTTGGATCTATCATTGGAACATTTTTCATTATTTCTTTAATTTTCTCCCATTTTTTTGGAAAGTTCTTAGCCTCATATATGAATGTTTTACCGGATTGGCTAGACTCTGGAATCATATATATTTTATTCTTGTGCTGAACTATAAATGGATATGATAAGTGATATTTATTTGATAGCACATGATGAAAATCAATCCTTTTTAAATTCTTATCAAATACAAAACAATCAATTTCCCCTTTTTTAATTCTATAATCCAATGCCTCTACAAAAATATATAATTTGTCATCTTTCCATATCCCAAATGGATCGGCATAGAATTGATAAGGTTTTTTCGGATATATCCAGATAACATCCTTCTTACTTTTATATTTATTTTTAATAAATTTAGATATCTTATTATTTATAATGCCAACAGCCCAAATATCCGTTTTATTTTTTTTATTCACTTCATTATCCTAAACACTTTTGTACACTTTCAATGTGTTTTCTAGCATTTCATTTAAACTAAACAATTTAGAAAAAGGGACTTCTGGGGGTTCGATAATCCACTTTGAAGCCAATTGGGCTGCTTGCAGCAGATTCTTTTTCTTAATTTTTCCCTGTGGAAAAATTTCTTTTAATTGTTCTCCGACTCCCCCATGGTCATAGCCAATTACTGGGACGCCTAGCTTCAATGACTCAATAGTAGTTCTTCCAAAAGCTTCGGGCTCTATTGACAGAGAAAATACAATTTTCGATATTGACATAATTTCTCTTAAATCTGCTCGATGCTCAATAAATAAAATATTTTTTTTAATATCTAATTCTTCAACTTTTTCTTTTAATTCTCTTAAGAAATTTTTCTTGTTTGATTGTACATCACCGACTATCAATCCAATTACATTTGGATGTTCTTGTTTTAATTTTGCAATTATTTCTATAAAGTCTTTTTGCCCTTTCCATCGAGTTATTCTGGCTGGTAATGTTAATACAATTTTATTCTTTGTATTTGGATAGCTTTTGTTCCATTTATCAACCCATAATTTATCTGGTGTATGTAAATATGGAAACTCATGAGAATCAACACCACGATAATTTAAAAATAATTTATCTGGGTTTATTTTGTAATTATTAAGTACGTATTTTTTGATTGTTTCTGAGATGACAATAACCTTATCTCCCTTTGTCATTATCCCACTATAAAAATTTACAGAATATGGTCCATGAACAGTTGTTATGAATTTTGGCCTCTTTTTGATTGGAATAATTTTTAGAGCAAAAAAACAGATCCATGCTGGAAATCTTGATCTTACATGCACAATATCTACTTTATTATTTTTTATGAATCTAACTAGGATTAAGACATACCTTAATGTAAATAATGATTTTTTACCTATTGGCCATTGAATATGTTTACTTCCATTTTTTACGAGCTGTCTTTTCATTCTCCCGCCACCTGAAATTACTATTGAATTGTGTCCCTTTTTTACGAGATACTTTCCAACTTCGAGAGTTCCCCTTTCCACTCCTCCTGAATTTAATTCTGGGATTACTTGTAATACAGTTAATTTTTTCTGTTTAGTTTTTATCATAAAAATTTATTTATTTTAAAAATGCATTAAATGATTTTATTATCTTCTCTTTTAAATATTTTTTAGCGACTTTACTATTCTTTATGTAATATTCATAATTCTTAGAAATTTTAATTATTGCAGCCGAATACTCGCTTACATTCTCTACAGATATTGCATTTTCAAACCTTACTAAATCTTTCATTGATGTTCCTTTTCTGTTGATTATTGGCTTTTCTAGAAAAATTGCATCGGTTATGAATCCAGATCCAGTATATTTGTATTGAATATTTGAATATGGCAACAAAAAAATATCAATTGATTTAAGTAGGAAAATAAATTCTTGATTATCTTCAGCTCCGAATACATACTTCACCTTGACAGAGTTAGAAATATATCTACTTAGAAATTCATTAGCCTTAAATAAAAATGTTCTTTTATTTTTATCTTTACTCAGCTGAATTATGAAGGTTATTTCAAAATCTTCTTTGTTTACTCTAAAATGCTTTCTTAATTCTTTTATAATTTTTGGAATTATAAATATTCCTTTTGAGCGCCTAGGTCCTCCTAAGCAACCAATATATATACTCTTTTTTTTAATTTCAGTATGCACTTTAAAATTACAATGAATTGATACTGGTAGAACCAAATCTCCTGAGCACATAATTCCTAAATCATTCTTAATTTTAGTTGATAGCTCTTCTGTTTCTGTAAATAACTTAATAAATCCTTCATTAACCAATTTTGTGAATTTTATTAATAATGGTTTGGGTAAATTTTCTATAAAACCTACATCATGAATTCTAATCAATGGTATTAGTAGCTTTGGGAAAATATTTTTCGAATAAAGATATGTTATTAATGCAATTTCTAATCGTCTTGCAGAAGGGATAATAATTTTATTATATTGTTTCAGACTATGCTCTTCTAAAATTTTAATTAATGCATTCCCAGATTTATGTATATATTCAACTGGCTCCTCTCCCTCCTCCTTTAGGTTAAGTCTTGGCAGTTCAGAAATTACCTTATTATCGAAAGGCATCCTATCTAAGTTAATATTTTTACAGGATATTACAATTGATTTTTTATTACCTATCAAATCATTTATTGCATTTATTTGTGTTCTCTCATGACCAATGGCAGAAAAAAGTCTTCTCTCTAAAATTATTATACTTTTATCCATTTTATTTATTTATCTTCAATTGATTATCACTAATAAAATTTTTTTTTATCCAATTTGCACATTTTTTTGCTTGATTGGGAAAAATTTTTAATTTATTTGTATTTTTATAGGTCCCATCTTGATCATAAAATATGAATCCATCTTTCTTTAAAATATCGAGACTATTACTTTTTTTATTTATTTTATTTTTTGATAATTTTATAATTCCAACCAATTGGCCTGCTGTTAATGATTCACAAATCATCGATATTGAATCTTCAGTAATCCATGCAAATTTTGCTTCGCTCATTCTTTCCTTTACCCAATTCTTATTCTGATTTTTTGAAAAAGATATCTTTAAATTTTTCTTATAATTTAAAGAGAGGTTATCAAGGTTAGTCTTTAATATTTCTAAGTTTAAAGAAAAATCTATAGGTGTTCTTCTTGAGGTGGTTAGTTCAAATTTTATCTTTGGATTATTAATAACTAATTGCATTATTTGCTTTACAACAGAGTCTTCATTCCAAATAAAGTCTTTTGAAAGCCCTCCAATTAATATTAAACCTTTGGTTGATTTTTTTTTACTTTTATTTTTAATATCACATAATGCACCATTCGTTCTATAAACCAATCCTTTTCCATTATATTGATCGTGCTTTGGAATGATGCAAAGATCAAACCAATGAACTGGAATACTTGGCTTCATGATCACTATTGATTTTCCTCCAAAGAAAAATTTAGCTACTAATATACTTATATGTACCCTGTGCCCAACACCTATTATTAAATCTGGTCTAGAAAATTTTGTTAATTTTCTTATATTTATAAAGGTTGTGATTATTAAATTAGTTATAGGAATGTTCAATAATTTTATTTCTAGATCTAATGAGTTAACTAGAGCTAAAGATTGTTTTTCATGGCCAATTTTTCCATCAAGAAATCGCCATACAATAATTTCTTTTTTTAATCTCATACTCTTGATTCTACCAACAAATTATTTATTATTTCAGCAGATTTTGGAGCCATAGTTATCCCATATCGAAAATGTCCAGAATTAATAAATAAATTTTCATATTTGTCATCTTTGCCAATTATTGGAATATTTCCTTTTGTGCCTGGTCTAAAACCTGCCCAATGATTCTCCACTAATATATTTTTTAGCTCAGGTATTAGTTGTTCTGCTTTTTTCTTTAGATATTTTATTGACCCAGGCTCGACTTTTACATCAAAGCCAACCTCCTCAGCTGTGCTCCCTGCTATAATTACTCCATCTTTTCTTTGTAAAATATAAAAATCATCTGAATAAAGTATATGATTTATTTTTATAGATGAGGATTTGTATTGGATCATTTGGCCTCTAACAGGATAAATCTTATTTTGGTATTTTGTTTGAATCATCGATGCCCAAGCTCCTGAAGTAACTATAAAATAATCTGCCTCAATCGAATTACCGTCTTTTGTTGGCCATTCATTTAATGTTTGCTTTTCCGCCCGAATCGAACATAACTCTGTATTTTCAATAACATCAATTCCTAGTTGCCTTAGATACAACCTAATTGCCTTCATTAATCGTGGGGGTCTTATTTGAGCTACTGATGGAAATAAAATAGCTGAAGTTTTTTGGTATGTAGAATTTTGAATTCTATAATTGTGAGTTCTTGCCCATTGATGAATATTGTCTTTACTGTACGGTGGAATCAGCTTGATACCAGATCTACTAAATTCAGGGTCTATCCCTGTATCTTTGAATAATTTTCTTGAAAATTCTTCATAAAATTCAGAAGAATTTAAGCATAGGTTATAAACTTCTGGTAAATATAGCCATGGCATTAGTGGAAATAAAATACCCGCTCCTGCCCATGAAGATTCTTTACCAATTTCATTTTTATCTACTATAACAACTGAAAATCCACTCTCTTTTAATTTAATTGCTGAAAGACATCCAATAATACCACCACCAATAATTACAATTTTTTTACTCAATTATTTACGCACCAGTTATTGAAAATTTTTCGAATTCGATTAAGTCTCTTGGTAAGCCTAAAATCACTATTACATCTGCCTCCTTAAGTTTTATATCTAATCTTGCTTCAATATCTTCCAACATATTTGGCCTTCTTAGGTGCTGTATTTCAATATTGAACTTATCGAATGGTATTTCACTAATTTGCTTATTTATTAAATAGAAATTATCTTTGATTTCAATTGAATGAAGTTGTAATTGGTCTTGGCCTTGCAAGTCATCGCCTGCTTCCGAAGAGCCCATAAAATAACCACGGAAGATTTTGTATCTTTCATTTCTAAAAGCTCGTATTTTCTTTATAACTCTTGCTAGTGGCACATCCAATATAACAAGAGCATGGGATGCTAGCATTAAACTACTTTCTAGCACCTCTGGAACTACATCTGTTGCTCCAGCATCTTGAAGCTGTTGAATTGATGATTCATCACGAGTTCTAACAATAACCGGTAAATCTGGATATATTTCACGAATGACATTTAATACTTTTAATGAAGATCTGTCATCAGAATATGCAATTACCAAAGCTTTTGCTCTTTCAATGCCAGCCGCTCTTAAAACAACTCGCCTACTAGCATCTCCATACATCACTTTTTCTCCGGCATTTGCTGCATCGTTTACACGATTTAAATCCATATCAATTGCGATAAATGAAATATTTTCTTCTTTAAGAAATCTTCCTAAATACTGACCCCCTCTTCCGTAACCACATATAATTACATGGCCACTAAAATCTTCACTGGATGCTTCTATTTTATTTACTAATTTTTCACTATTTTTTAAATATTCTTTCGATATATATCTAGCAATGCGGCCATTAAATGGAATAATAAATGAGGCAAATAGCATTGATAACAAGCATACTGATAAAATAATTTGAAGTATATCGCCAGATATAAGATTTTGCTCTTGACCCAATGCTAGAATTACAAAACTAAATTCACCAGCTTGTCCTAAAATTACCCCCGACCTGATTCCAACACCTAATTCGTATTTAAATAACTTAGCTAAATAAGTTATAACTGTCACTTTGAAAATAGTATAAACAAAGAATAATAAAAATATTGTAGGATAATATTCAATAAGAACTTCTATATTAAGCATCATGCCAATACTAATAAAGAAAAGTCCTAATAAAATATCCCTAAAAGATGCTATATCGGACTCAACTTGATATCGGTACCTTGTTTCAGAAATTAACATACCTGCCAAAAATGCTCCTAAAGCATAAGATAATCCTGTTAGCTTCGTTACATAAGCAAAGATAAGAGTAATCATTAAAACATTAAGAACAAATAACTCTCTTGATTTTTGTTTAGCGACTATTCCAAACCAGAAGTTCATCACGGGTTGTCCGACTCTAAAAAGAATAAAAAGTAAAACTATAATCTTAAATAATGACATCCATAACACACTATATAAATCAACTACCTGTGAATTAAAAACTGGAATTAAGATTAAAATAAAAATTACAGCTATATCTTGAAATAATAAAATTCCAATAGATAGCTGACCGTGACGACTATTTAAATCGATTCTTTCCATTAATATTTTAGATACAATTGCAGTGGATGACATCGTTAATGCTGAGCCAATAATAAATGCTGCTGCAAGATCTAACCCCAGGAAGGTTGAAAATACCATGGTTGTCGCAAGAGTTATGGCGACTTGTGCACCGCCTAGTCCAAATAAAATATGTCGCATGGAATTTAATTTAGGCAGACTAAACTCTAAACCAATTGTGAACATAAGAAATACAATGCCAAACTCAACAAAATGTCTGCTTGATTCAGAATCAGGTAATACCCCTAATGCATATGGGCCTAGGATCAATCCCACAACAAAATAAGCTATCATAGGGGGTAATCTTAAATATCTAAATAAAGCCACCATGAGAACAGAGCTGACTAATAAAAGAATAATTAATTGGATTGATTCAAACATAAATTATAGGCAATTTCATATATAACTTTATTCTACTATCAAACCCTTTTATACTTATAAAATAAATCATATTTGAAGAAGGCTAATGAATAGAAATTCAGATCAGATTATTAAGCTTGCACAAGAAGTTCTCACTATCGAATCAGAAGAAATTCTTAAGGTAAGCAAGAATATTTCTAATAACTTTAGCGATGCTGTCAATGAAATCCTTAACTGTAGCGGGAGAATTGTGGTAAGTGGTATGGGGAAATCAGGCCATATTGCAAGAAAAATTGCCTCTACTTTTGCAAGCACTGGGACGCCAGCTTTTTTTATGCACCCAGGCGAAGCAAGTCATGGTGATCTAGGCATGATTACGCAAGAAGATATTGTCATCTTTTTTTCTAACTCAGGCCAGAGTAACGAGCTAATATCCATTTTGCCCACAATAAAAAGAATAGGGGCTAAGATTATTGGTATATCTGGTAATGCCAATTCAGAACTGGCTAGTCAAACTGATATTCATATAAGTGCTGCTGTTACTAAAGAAGCATGTCCTTTGGGTCTCGCTCCAACTGCAAGCTCTTCTGTTTCATTAGCTCTAGGTGATGCACTTGCGTTATGCGTTCTAGATTTAAGAGAATTCACTGCTGAGGATTTTGCTAAATCTCATCCAGGTGGAAACTTAGGTAAGAACATATTGATAAAAGTGAAAGATATTATGCGTATTGGAGAAAATATCCCGTCTATTAATATTAAATCTTCGCTAAAAGATGCAATAGAAGAAATATCTAAGAAAAAAGTAGGTTTCACAGGGATAGTAAATAACGAAAATAAATTAATGGGGATATTAACTGACGGGGATTTAAGAAGAGCCTTACTTAGCAAAAAAAATATTGATTCCTCAATTGAGGATTGTATGACAAAAGATCCAATTACTCTTAATGGCTCTGAGATGGCTGTTGAAGCAGTAAATATAATGGAAAAATTTAAGGTCAGCTGTTTCCTTATAACTGATAATAATAAAATAGTTATTGGAATGTTAAATATCAATGATCTTTTTGAATCAAAAGTAATCTGATAACAAATGGCAAATAAACTTTCAACAATCTTTGTATTATTGCTCATCTTTATAATCGCCTTAATTACTTATTGGCTTAAAATAGAAGTTGAAAAAGAGCTATTAATTAAAAATAAAAATAATGCCAGTGGTCCTGAATTTTACTTAAAATTTTTTAACACCACGCAGACGAAAAAAAATGGCGATGTAAAGTTCATACTTAGTGCTAAAAATATGGAGCAGTTTGATTATGCTGAATATGCTCTTTTAAAAAAACCGCATTTTACAAGATATAAAAATAGAAAGCCATATTCCTTCATAAAAAGTAATAAAGGAAAGGTAATAAATGATGGCGATAAATATTTGTTCACAGACAATGTTATTTTAACTAGAGTTAAAACTGAGAAAAAGAGAGAGATGAAACTTTTTACCGATCAATTAGATATATTGCCAAATATAGATACCATTTTAACAAAGAAGCCAGTAAAAATAATACAGGAGCCAAATATAGAAATTTATGGCATTGGAATGAAATATGACAATAAAGAGGGAATTGTAAAGTTATTAAGCAATGTTAAGGTTCATTATGGCAGCCCTAGAAAAAATGAAAAAGTTAACTAAAAATAATTTAATTTTAGTTTTTATTAATACAATGTTATTGCTAGCTCCGGCTGTTATTTCATCCGAAGAAGCTGATAGAGAAAAAGATATTGAAATTGAATCAGATATGGTGACTGTAGATGATGCTAAAAGTATCAGCATTTATAAAGGTGATGTAATAATGACCCAGGGTACATTAATTATTAAAGCAAGCGAATTAACGGTTAGAGAAGATAGTCAAGGTTTTCAACACAGTACTGCAATCGGTAAACCAACAACTTTTAAGCAAAAAAGAGACGGCATTGATGAATATATTGAAGGTCGAGCAGAAAGAATAGAATATGATGGGCATATGGACAAAGTCCATTTGTACACTAAAGCATCAGTAAAAAGAGGGAATGATACCGTGTTTGGAGATTATATAATGTACGATACAAATGCTGAGTTTGCTCAAGCGCTATCTGGAACTACTAAAGATAAAAATGGTAAAAAGATTAAAAAAGGAAGAACAAGAGTAATTATTAAACCAAAAATAGAAAACTAAATAGCTATGTCAGAATTATTTATTCAAAACATTAAGAAAACCTATAAAAAAAATGCTGTAGTTAAGGATATTTCACTTAATATTTCAAGTGGAGAGGTTGTTGGTTTATTGGGGCCAAATGGGGCCGGGAAAACAACATCCTTCTATATGATTGTTGGCTTAATATCTTTAGAACATGGGACAATTAAAATTGACAATCATGATTTATCAAAAATGCCCGTACATCATAGAGCAAAACTTGGTATTTCCTACCTTCCACAGGAGCCATCAATCTTTAGGAAAATGACGGTATCTGAAAATATTCTATCTATTTTGGAACTGGGGAAATCTTCGAAGAAGAAAAATTCTGAACGTCTAGAAGGTCTTTTAAAAGAATTAAGTATTGGACATATCAGAAATAATGCTTCGATTAGCTTATCAGGTGGCGAAAGAAGAAGGGTTGAAATTGCAAGATGCTTAGCGACAAATCCAAAGTTTATACTATTAGATGAGCCTTTTGCAGGAATCGATCCAATAGCAGTTATTGATATACAAAAAATTATTAAGCATTTAGCATCAATAGATATTGGTATACTTATAACAGATCACAATGTTAGGGAAACATTAGGCATTTGTAATAGAGCATATATTGTCAATCAAGGGAAAATTTTTGCATCAGGTAAGCCAGCAGAAATAGTGGCGAATCAAGATGTTAAAGACATATACCTCGGGAAAGACTTCGTTTTATAAAAAAATGAAGTTAAGCTTCAATCTTAAACTATCACAATCCTTAAAGCTCACACCGTTATTACAGCAATCAATCAAATTACTTCATGCATCTCAATCAGAATTAAATCAATTAATAGAAGATTATGTTAATGACAATATGTTTCTAGAGTTAGAAGATGAATTGGTAAGTAGTTCAAATAGCCAAATAAATTTTAACAATTCAAAGAAAACAACTTTTAAGAATGATTACTCTTATGAGCTATTTGATACTGAAATAAAGAATCAAACATTAAGAGAATATTTAATCGAAAATTTAAGTATTTTTTCATTTTCAGATAGAGATCAAATTATTTTTTTGATTCTAATTGACTCAATTAATGATGATGGTTATTTATTAGAGCCATTTGAGAAAATTATAGAAACAATACCTTTTGAGCCTAAAGCAGAGTTAAAGGAATTAGAGAATATTTTAAAACTAATTCAAAATTCTTCTTTGCCAGGCATTGGAGCAAGAAACTTATCAGAGTGCTTATCTTTACAATTAAAAATAATTAATGGGGATAACAAAATGATTAATAATGCATCAAATATAGTCAATAAATTTATAAATTTACTAGGAAATAGCAACTACAGTGCACTAAAAAAGAATTTAAATTGTAATGATAGGGACCTAGATGAAGCTATAAAACTGATAAAAAGCCTCAATCCAAAGCCTGGCTTGGTGTTTCAGAAAATTCAACCTCAAGACTTTATTAAAGCTGATACAAAAGTTGAGAAATCTGAAAATACTTGGGAAGTAAGTTTAATTGAAGATAACTTTCTAAAACTTAAAATAAATGAAGACTATCAAGATATGATAAATAAAGAATCTAATAAATTCGATAAGGAAGCAAAAAATAAGTACCAAGAAGCAAAGTGGTTAATTAAAAGCTTAAGAGAGAGATCCATAACAATTATTCGTGTTTCAAGGGCTATTATGAAGAATCAAAATGAATTTCTTGAGAAAGGGAAGTTTTTTTTAAGGCCATTAATTATAAAAAATATTGCAGAGCAGCTTAATTTACATGAATCAACTATATCCAGAGTTACAACAAATAAATTTATTTCTACCCCACACGGTATGTTTGAGCTAAATTATTTTTTTGGATCTTCTATAAAAAATAATAATGGTAATGATTTGTCATCTAAAGCAATTCTCTTTAAACTAAAAGAGCTTATAAAAGGAGAAGACTCGAATCATCCTTATTCTGATGAACAATTATCATTACTGCTTAAAAACGAAGGTATCCAGATTGCAAGGAGAACTATTGCTAAATACAGAATCGCATTAAAGATTCTCCCTTCTAACCAAAGAAAAATAATCAAATAAAGGAGCGCTATGAATTTAAATATTACTGGAAGGCATTTTGAAATAACTAAGGCCCTTAAAGAGCATATTGAAAATAAGTTTATTAGAATAAAAAATCATTTTGACCATGTAATTGATGCAAAATTTATTCTTAGTGTTGAGAAATTTAATAATATAGTTGATGCAACTATTCATTTACCTCATCAAGACATCAATGCTAAATCAGTTGATGAGGATATGTATAAGTCTATTGATTTAGTTATCAATAAAATAGATAGGCAAGTAATAAAGTATAAAGAAAAATTTAGGGATCATCATCAGTCTAATGGCTCTTTTAAAAAAGATATAATATAAATTTTATAGGTAAGAAAAATGATTGGTATTTTATTAGTTACGCACGGTGAAATTGGAAAATCTCTAATTGATTGTGCAGCTCATATTCTTGATAAATATCCAATTTCTGTTGAATCAATATCAATAAATTCTAATAATAATTTAAATAAGTACAGTGATATCATTTCACAAAAAATTGAAGATCTAGATACAGGAAATGGCGTATTAATAATGACAGATATTTATGGCGCCACTCCTTGCAACCTATTAAATAAATTTATTATTAAAAATAAAGTCGAAGTTATAACTGGTATAAATCTTCCGATGTTAGTTAAAGCAATATCCGATAGAAAAGATAACCTAAGTCTTTTAATTAATGATTCCATTGAATGTGCTAAAAAAAATATAAATAAATTATGATTTCTCATGATTAAGAAAAAAATTAAAATAATAAATAAATTAGGACTCCATGCTAGGGCTTCGAGTAAGCTTACCCAATTGGCTTGCACCTTCAATTCAGAAATATTTTTAATTAAAGATGAAAACAAAGTTAATGCAAAAAGCATTATGGAGGTTTTAATGTTAGCTGCTAGTAAAAATACAATAATTTCAATAGAGGCCAATGGTTCTGACGAAAAGAAAGCTATTTACGATATTGATAAACTCATTCTTAATTATTTTGGAGAAGGTGAGTAATGTCGTCATTTAATATACATGGAGTTTCCGTCTCTAACGGTATTGCTATTGGAAAAGCGCTCCTTATTTCTAATGCTTTATTAGAAGTTTTTCATTATCAAATTAGTAGGGATAAAGTTCCAAATGAAATAAAACGGCTATCAAGAGCAATAAGTGATGTTAAAAAAGATTTAGTAAAAATAAAAAAACGACTGCAAAAAGATTCTTCAGAAGAATTTTCGGCCTTTATTGATACTCACCTAATGATACTTGCTGATAATAATTTTTCAGAGAAGCCTAAACAGATTATTAGTGATGATAGCTGCAATGCAGAGTGGGCTCTAAAAAAACAAATGGATATCATTGTTGCTAAATTTGAGCAGATAAAAGATGAATATATCAAAGAGAGAAAGAATGATGTTATTCAAGTTGTCGAGAGAATTCTTAAAGTATTACTTGGCCATCCCAACCAACCAAACTATATTAATGATGAAAGTTCTACTATTTTAGTTGCTCATGATATATCTCCAGCTGATGCGCTTCAATTTAAGAAGCATAAATATGCAGCCTTTATAACTGACATGGGTGGATCAACCTCGCATACAGCCATTCTTGCAAGAAGTTTAAATATCCCATCAATAGTCGCTCTCCAAAATGCTAGGAGTCTAATTAAAAATAATGAAAAAATTATTGTTGATGGCAATCAAGGGATAGTAATTATAAATCCCTCACAAGATATTCTTGAGGAATACCAAGTAAGGCAAAACCTCTGGGGGATTGAGCAACAAAAACTTTCTAAAATAAAAAATATAACTTGTAAAACTTTAAATAATGAGAAAATCGAATTATTAGCAAATATTGAAGTTCCAGGAGATATCACATCTGTTAAAGAAAATAGAGCCTCAGGAATAGGGCTTTTTCGAACAGAATTTTTATTTATGAATAGAAAAGAATTGCCAAATGAAGAGGAACAATTTGAGATATATAAATCCGTAGTAAAGTCTATGAAGAATAAAACTGTTGTTATCAGAACCCTAGATTCCGGTGCTGATAAATTAACATCAGCTGATACAACTATTAGTTCTAATCCTGCATTAGGGCTAAGAGCAATCAGATTATGTTTATCGGAGCCACAATTATTCAATATTCAACTTCGAGCTATATTAAGAGCATCTCATTTTGGTTTAGTTAAAATATTGATTCCGATGCTCTCTTCATTATCAGAGCTTAGACAAACTAAATTATTAATTCAAAGAGCTAAAAAATCTTTAAGTAATGACAAAATTTTATACGATAATTATATAAAAATTGGTGGCATGATTGAAGTTCCAGCAGTTGCTATTAATGCAGAAGCTTTTGCACAGGAGTTAGATTTTCTATCAATCGGTACTAACGATTTAATTCAATATACACTAGCAATTGACAGGACAGATGACAGGGTCTCACATCTTTATAATTCACTTCATCCAGCTATTTTAAAATTAATTAATACAACAATCAAAGCTGGTAAAAAATATAATAAAGAAGTGTCTATTTGTGGTGAAATGGCTGGTGATTCAAAGCTAACTAAATTACTTCTCGGAATGGGGCTAAGATATTTTTCAATGCACCCATCTAGAATACTGAGCGTTAAAAAACAGGTTTTGAATTCTAATACACAAAAATTAGAGTCGGTGTCTGCTAAAATTCTTAAAACAAAAGAATCTGAAAATATAGAAACTTTAATTCAAAAAATCAATCAATAAGATACAACGAACAGGAGATATTATTATTTTAAACCCATTATTAAATAGAGATGGCTTACCCTTATTTGAACAAATAAATGAGAAGCACATCACACCCGCAGTAAATGAAGTCTTGAAAGAGATCAGGATTAATATAAAAAATGTAGAGTCGAATAAAGAAGATCCGAATTGGGAAAATTTTGTTTACCCTTTGCAAAAAAGTAATGAAAAATTAAGTCGAGTTTGGTCCCAAATTAACCATTTAAATTCTGTAGTTAACAATGAGGAATTACGGTTAATTTACAATAAAAACCTAACTAAGGTTACCAAATATTATTCAGAACTTTCTCAAAATAAGTTAATTTATAAAAAATTTATAAAAATTAAGTCTGGAACATACTACCGCGTACTTACTGCCCCTCAAAAAAAGATTATTGCTGATGAAATTTTAGGATTTGAATTAGGTGGTGTCGCTTTAGATAATAATAAAAAACTAGAATTTAAAAAAATTCTAAGTAAATTATCAAAACTAAGTGCAAACTTTGAAGAGAATTTATTAGACTCAGTAAACAATTTTTCACTTTTAATCAATAATAAAGAAAAGTTAAAAGGTATTCCAAATGATGTTTTGATTAAAGCTAAAATTGATGCAAAAAAACAAAAAAAATCTGGGTGGGCTTTTAGCCTCGATTTTCCTTGTTATATGCCAGTAATGCAATATGCAGATAATCGAGAAGTAAGGAAACAGATTTATTATGCTTATGCTACTAAAGCATCAGACCTTAGTGATAAAGATAAAGACAATACCAAGAATATTAATAAAATTCTTTTAAACAAGAAAAGGCTAGCTAATCTATTAGGGTTTTCAGATTATGCCTCAATGGCTTTGACAACCAAAATGGCTAATTCTAGTAAAGAAGTCATAAATTTCTTAGAAGACCTAGCAAATAAAGCCAAGCCATTTGCATCTAAAGATATGGTCGACCTTAAAAATTATGGTCATAAACTAAAAATAAAAAATATCGAAGCATGGGATATTGCTTATCTTTCAGAAAAAATAAAAGAAGAGCGTTTCAATTATTCAGAACAAGAAGTTAAAAACTATTTTCCAGATCATAAAGTAATAGAGGGGCTGTTTAAGGTTGTAGAAAACATCTACGGGATTTTTATTAAAAAAGAAATTACAGAAGTATGGCATAAGGATGTTAAGTTTTATAAAATTACAACTAAATCTAATCGGTTGATTGGTTATTTTTATTTGGACCTTTATGCACGGAAAAGTAAAAGAGGTGGTGCATGGATGGATGAGGCTATCTCAAAGTATAAATTTCCTAACGAGCATACAAGCCCTGTAGCCTATTTAACATGTAATTTTTCAGAACCAGTTCATAATAATGTTTCTTTATTAACTCATGATGAGATTATTACCCTATTTCATGAATTTGGGCATGGGCTTCACCACCTTTTAACAGAAATTAATGACTATGGAGTTTCTGGTATACAAGGTGTGGAGTGGGATGCTGTAGAGCTACCTAGTCAATTTATGGAAAATTTTTGTTGGGAATGGTCGGTAATAAAAAATATGACTGAACATACAAAAACAAAAAAACCAATGCCTAAGCTTCTATTTAATAAGCTCTTAAAATCTAAGAATTTTCAATCTGGCATGCAAACTACTCGTCAAGTTGAGTTCGCATTATTTGATATAAAACTTCATAGTGATTATGATCCAAGTCTTAAAAATTTTCTCGTTCTACTAAACCAAGTACGTGATCAAGTTTCAGTTGTAAGGCCGCCTGAATGGAATCGCTTTCCACATAGTTTTTCTCATATTTTTGCTGGTGGGTATGCTGCTGGGTATTATAGCTATAAATGGGCTGAGGTTTTATCAGCCGATGCCTATAGCCTATTTGAAGAAATGGGTATTCTTTCAGATGAAGCAGGTAAAAAATTTAGAAAAGAGATTTTATCAATGGGTGGATCAAGGCCAGCTATGGATTCCTTTGTTAAGTTTAGGGGTCGTAAACCATCAATTGATGCACTTTTAAGACACAACGGACTTTTAAGTTGAAAATTGCAACTTGGAATGTTAACTCCCTGAACGTCAGACTTCCTCATGTAATTGACTGGTTAAATCAAAATAACCCAGATGTTCTTTGCCTTCAAGAAACAAAACAAGATAATAATAAATTTCCTCATTCTGAATTTAAATCACTTGGATGGTATTCATATCATAATGGTCAAAAAACCTACAATGGTGTTGCAATTATTAGTAAAAAACCCTTAACTGATATTTCAATAAACATTGGTGGATTTATTGATATTCAAAGTAGATTAATATCTGGCACATACGAATGCGACAATTCAGAATCAGTAAAAATAATATCTGCCTACATACCTAATGGACAATCACTAGATTCTGATAAATTTATTTATAAACAAAATTGGCTTAGTAATTTCTACAATTGGTTAAAAATATTAAACGAGAATAATAAAAATATTATATTAACAGGTGATTTTAATATCGCTCCGGAAGACATTGATTGCCACGATCCATCATCCTGGAAGGGAAAAAATTTAGTTTCAGATATTGAAAGGGATTACTTTAAGAAAATATTAAGTCTTGGGTTTACTGATTCATTTAGAAAGTTAAATCCTGATGCTTTAGATTTTTCTTGGTGGGACTACAGAATACCTTTAAAGCGAAATGTAGGGATGCGAATTGACCATATTCTTATAACTGATTCTTTAATTGTAAATTTGAAAAATTCTTATATTGATAAACTGCCACGAGAATTAGAAAGGCCATCTGATCATGCTCCTGTTATTTCAGAACTGTAAAGCTACTTAGATTTAACTCCAAGTGATTTTAGCTTTCGATACAAGTGAGTCCTTTCAACGCCTGTTTTTTTTGATAAATCTGAAATAGATATTTTTTTTTGCAGATGGAAAGTAAAATATAATTTTTCGAACTCTTCTCTTGCATCTTTTAAAGATTTATTAAAAATCACTTCTCCGCTACCAAAAAGAACTTCTTTTTTATTAATTTTAACGGCATTTTCATTGCCAAGCCCTTGAAGGTAATTACCAACATCTTCTGATGATATTTTTTGCCCTTCAGTAACCTTAATTAAATTAAAGATAATATTATCAAGTTCATCAATATTTTCTATATTATTTGATATTCTCAAAGCATTTAAAGCTGATATTTCAAATTCTTTATAGCCCAGATGTCTATTCATTGAGAGGTAAAAATTAAGTATTGCCACTGAAAAATCAGGTATCAGATCTTTATTGTTAGCAAAGTCTGGCATATTAAGGATACTTTCTTCTGGTATATTTCCTAAATTAGAAATATTTTCATCAATAAATATAATTTTTATCTTTTTATGAGTATTAAGCTTTAAATATTTACTTATAGTTTCTTTTTTTAAATTATTAAATTTTGAAAAATTTTTAAACAATATCGCATTACATCCCTTTTCTGCTGCTTTTTCAATAAAGTTATCATTAATAATTGCATCAGAGTTAATTAATAAATAATTTGTTCCAACGAGAATATTAATACATATATTAATGAAATTACCTTCTAAGCCTCTTAAATATATTACATTGGAGCTTTTAAGATTTATCAGCTTTTGTTTAAACTCAATTATCCAATTTAATTTTGAATTGTCTATAAAATTTCCATTAATTTTAGTTACATTTATTTCTTTTTTTAATGCTAAATTTATTGAATTTAATAATTTCTGTAATGAAATTGGTTTTTCAAGAAAATCATATGCGCCTATTCTTGTTGCTTCGATAGCAGTATCTATTGTCCCATGCCCGGACATCATCAATACTGGGCAGTCTATTTTATTTGCACTAGCCCATTCTTTAAGCAAAGTTATTCCATCGCAATCTGGCATCCAAATATCTAATAGGATTAACCCTATCTCTTGTTTATTTTTTATTATTCTTGCTGATTTAGCATTTTCTGCTAGGAAAATTTTATGTCCCTCATCTTCGAGTATGTCTTTTAATGATTCTCTTATATCGCGCTCATCATCAACTATTAATATATTTGTTGGCATATTTATTTTTTCCCAATCTTTAGCATTATTGTAACTCTCGTCCCAGAATTTTTTATTCTATCTATTTTGATTCTCCCCTCATGTTCTTCAATAATCTTATACACCACTGCTAACCCTAAGCCAGTTCCAGTTTTTTTAGATGTCACATATGGCTCAAAGATTCTCCCAATAATTTCATCAGGAATCCCACTTCCATTATCTTCAACAACTACCTGAACCTCATTAACTTTTTTCTTTATAAATATTTTTATTTTAGGTTTTTTGATTTCTTTTAATGCATCTTGTGAGTTTTCTAATAAATTTATTATCACTTGTCTTAATTTATTTTGATCAGCATAAATAATTGGTATATTGTTATCTTTTTTGATATTTATTATATTATCTATCTCATAAAGATCAATAACCTCTTCTATCAAAGTATCGATTCTTATTATATCTTTTTGAATTTTTGGTGGCCTTGCATATTCAGCAAACTCATTAACCATTATTTTTAATGCATTTACTTGATTTACAATTGTATTTGTTGATCGCTCAAGAATATTAGAGTCTTCTTTGCTTAATTTATCTTTGAATTTATGCTGTATTCTCTCTGCTGATAATTGTATCGGGGTCAAAGGATTTTTTATCTCATGCGCTAGCCTTCTAGCAACCTCCCCCCACGCACTGTGCCTTTGTGATTGAGTTACTTCAGATATATCGTCAATTACCAACACATACGATTTACCTTTATTATCAATTAATGGAGTTATTTGCAACATTATTGTTCTTTCTTGCTTATCTTTATCTAGTTTGAATTCTCGGCTTGCTTCTTTTTTATTGCTTTTATTATTGTCAATATATGATTCTACAAAGTCATACATAGGTTTGAATAATAAATTTGTTGCCATTATTTCATTCATTGGCTTGTTTTTCATCGTTACTTTTTTATTTATTAGCATTAACGATGCTGATATATTATTTAATTGGATTATCTTCTTATCATCAAGCACAATAACTCCTGTTGTTAAATGAGCTAAAATAGTTTCAAGGAATGTTCTGGCAACTTCTACTCTTTCCCTATTTTTTTCTGAGTTTCTTGTAGCTTGCCCCAGTTGTAATGTCATGCTATTAAATGAACTTACCAGAATACCTATTTCATCTTTTCCTTGGTATGTGATAATTTTTTTATAGTTTCCTTTTGATATTTGTTTTGTTGCATCTGCAAGCATTGCTAGAGGTGCTGAGAATTTTCTACTAATAACAAAAGATGCTGCTACAGATGATAATAATGCTAATAGTACTACTAACGTTAACGTTAAAATATAAATAATTTTTAATGAATTTCTACTATAGGTTAATTGTTGATACTCATCGTAAACAGACTCAACAGATAAAGCTAAATTTGTAATTGATGGTGGTATTGGTTGTGTTAATTGAAGAATTAATCTTTTTGACATTGCACTTTTTGAGATGATTGGAGTAAATGTCTTTAAATAAATTTGATCGCCTTTTACCTCTTCGATTCTGCCAAAAAAACCTTGCTGCCCCCTTTCTAAATCTTCAATATTAGGAATTGGTGGTATCAAATCATTTTTGTCACTTGAAACTCCGATAATTATTGAATCTTGATCAAAAATAACAGCATCTTGAATTCCAAATTTTGCTCTTAAATCTGTTAATAAGCTATCCCTTTGTTCTGGGTCTGAATTTCCAATCGAATATGCGATACTTTTTCCCTTAAGTTCAATATCACTCATTAATATATCAATAGTCTTCTGTCCTAAAGTTAATCCACCTTCTAGCGCTGACTCGACTTTTACATCAAACCATGACTCAATTGATTTGGTAAGAAAATTTACAGACACTAAATATACTATTAAAACTGGAATAATTCCCATCAGCGCAAATGACAATACAAGCCTTAAAGTTAGACGGCTACCTGTGATCTCTTTTTTAACACTTTGAAGTAAGCGAAATATTTGAACGGCTATTAAACCTATCAAAGAACATATAAATAAAATATTTAACCCTAATAAAATTCTAAATGAATCGCCCGAAATTAATTCTGAATTTGAAATTGCTTTTGCTAGCAATATAAGTAATGCAATTCCAATAAATGCAACAATTGTGATTATATATTTCAATCTAATGTTCCAATTTTATGGATGCTATCGCCAGAGTTTATACTCCAAGTTTGATTAAAGAAATTTACCTGTAAAGGTTTGGGTAATTTTTTTCTCTCTAGAGATACATTTACCCATAATTCATAATCCATTCCTTCATCCACGAATGAAAATTCTAAACCTTCTATTTTTAACATTTTTTGAATAGCTTCATCCATTTTTTTATATTCATGTCTTTGTTCATTGATATCAATAATTCTATATATTTTTCTTAATGTTTTATACTCAATTTCATAATACCTTACTTCTTTTTTAATAGTTTTAGCTGGAAAAATTTCATTTAATTTGACCACCTTTAATGTTAACTTAAACACTAGAGGTATAGCTTTATTAATCGCTTCTCTTATTAAGTAATCTAGTTTTATCTCTTGATTGAAGCTAAGATTGTATAAATCACTATTTTTGCTAATCACAACATCATTAATTATTATCTTGCGCTCATTTGATAGAGTAAATGTATTCCCTATCACTAGTAAAAGTGAAATGAAAAGAACAATAATAATTTTAATTTTAATTTTAATTTTTTTGAAGAAGCGCATAAAACAGTCCGTCATGATTTTCCGAAGGAAGTATTTGATTTTTAATATGAACAATATTTGAAGGAAAATTAATATTTAACTCTGAAACATCATTTGAATCTTGCTTAAATTTTTCAATAACATCTCTATTTTCTTCTTCAAATATTGAACAGGTTACATATAATAATTTTCCGCCCTCTTTTAACATTGGCCAGGCCGCCCTTAATAAAGATAACTGGTTATTCCCGAAGCTCTGAAAATCATTTATTCTTCGTAGCCATTTTATATCTACATGCCTCCTTACTATTCCTGATGCAGAACATGGCACATCTAGCAATATCCGATCAAAAGATTCTTTATTCCACCATTCATTTTGGCTACTTATTTTATCATTTAAAATCTTAGCTTTAAGGCCTTGCCGATCAATATTTTCTTGAATTTTAATTATTCTTTGTTGATCACTTTCAATTGCTAATAATTGAATTGAATTCAACTCCAACATATGACATGCCTTCCCTCCAGGCGCTGAACAGGCATCCAAAACTTTTTGGTCATTTTTCAAATCAATTAAGTGGGCTGCTAATTGAGCTCCATAATCCTGAACAGAAACTTTTCCTTCAAAAAATCCTGGTATTTTATCAACGCCTAAAGGTGTATTTATAATCAAACATTCGCCACCAACTAAAGTATGATTAATTCCATGATCATCTAATACAGTTGAATATTCATTGACCTCTATTTTTTTAAGATTAATGCGTAATGCTAGTGGTGGTCGCTGGTTACCAATTACCAAAATATCTTTCCAATTTTTTGGGTATTGATTTTTAACTTTTTGAATCCACCAATTTGGATAACTATAGACTGCTGATTCATCCTCATTTAATTCTTGTTGTAAGTCATCTTTTTTTCTTAAAAAATTTCTTAGTACAGCATTTATAAATGCACTTTTTTTATGGTCAATTTTTTTTGCTGCATCTACTGCTTCATTTACTAAAGTATAATTATTAGATCTTTCATTTGTTATTTGGAATAAAACTATATGTAAAAGCGCCTCAAGACATCGATTTTCAATTTTATTTTTTACTAATTTATTGATATAAAAATTAGACCTTCCTAAATTTCTTATTGCCCCATAAACCATATCTTTGATTTGAGATAGATTGTCAATTTCACTGTTATTATATTTTTTTAAAATTACATCAAAACTTTTATCTAAGTTTTTCCCCAATAGCACTTGTTCAACAATCATTGCTGCTGACCACTGAGAATGATTCATCATGAGAGAAGTTCTTCATTTTTAATATTATTTGTAATAATAAATTCTTTAGCAGTCATTTTTCTTTTTCCTTCTAATTGAATTTCTTTAATCTCAATAGCACCGTCAGTCGTCGTTATAAATAGGCTATTCTTTTCCGAGTTAGTATACAATTTACCTGGCGTGCTTTTCTCAATTTTATTTTCTTTTATGGCTTGCCATATCTTTATAATCTTTCCTCTAAAGTTGCAAAATACTCCCGGAAAAGGATTAAATGCATTTATTTTGCGTATTAATATCTCGGATGTTACATTTTTCCATATTACCCGAGCTTCAGATTTGCTAATTTTATTAGCATAAGTTGTAATTGATTCATCTTGCTTGGTAAATTTAAGTGTTTTATTAATATCAATATCGTTAATAACGCTCATCATTAGGTCAGCTCCTAATTTAGATATTATCTTGGTCATTTCACCAGTAGTTATGCCTTCTTCCAAATCTATACTTTTTTTCTTAACCATGTCTCCAGTATCTAATTTTGGAGCTACTGACATTATAGTTACCCCAATTTTTGGATCTCCAGCTTCAATTGCTCTATGAATTGGTGCAGCGCCCCTCCATGCTGGCAGCAAAGAAGCATGGACGTTATATGAGCCTTTAGCAAAAATATTTAAAACCTTACTCGGTATAATTAACCCGTATGCTGCAACTATTAAAATATCTGCATCAATGTCTTTTATCCTCTTGAATGCATCTTCATTATTTAAACTATTTGGTTGAAAAACCGGAATATCATATTCTTCAGCTTTTTGTTTTACTGGGCTAGATTTTAAACGCATCCCTCTACCTGACTTACTGTCTGGCTGAGTGAGCACTAACAAAATTTGATATTTTTCTTTGTGTAGGGCACTTAATGTTGGAATAGAAAATTCTGGGGTACCGGCAAAAATAATCTTTAGCTTTTTATTAACCATGTCTAATTAATTAACTACTTTTTTTTTCATTATAATTTTTATGTTTACCCTATGTATTGATTATTTAATTGTTAACTGTTAAATTATTTATATTAGATTATAATAAATTTTGAACATTTTAATTATACTGCTTACAGTCTCTTTTTCTTTTTTTCATTACAAATGGCTTCAATTTTTTAATATTAACCGCAGGAAAGGATTTCTTCATGTTTGACTTGCTTATCTATATGTTTGAAAACTACTTGAGCTCTAAAAATAATTTAAATTTTGCTAATATGACCTTAGAGCTTGAAGCTGCTGGTTTTAAGAATAAAGATATTGAAAGTGCCCTCGATTGGTTCTCAGAGCTAAAAGAAATGTCAGCAAAAATTCCTCAAACTCATTCTGTAAAATTAAATGAGAAACTAAGAATTTTTACAGAAAAAGAGAATACTAAGTTCTCTCTTGGTGGCTTAGGTTTTATTATGTTTCTTGAACAAGCCCATGTTTTAAACTCAGCTGAACGTGAAATCATTATTGATCGAGCTATGGCGCTAAATCAAAACATAATTAATATTGATGAAGTCCGCTGGATTGTAATGATGACTTTATGGAATAGTGGTCGAGAAAACGATTATCTATTTGTTGAAGATTCTTTATATCGAACTGAGCAATTAATCCTTCATTAATTATTAATATTCTTAATTATTTTTGAAACAATTTTTGATTCATTTAAAGTGTAAAAATGAATCCCAGGTACACCATACTGAACTAATGTTTCACATAGTTCTGATATAACATCAACACCGTAATCTCTTAATGATTGAATATCATCACCATAACTTTCAAGCTTTAACCTTAGCCATCTGGGTATTTCTGCGCCACAATTTGATGAAAATCTTGATAGTTGCTTGATATTATAGATGGGCATAATACCAGGAATAATAGGTACAGAAATAGATTTCTTCTGACATTCCTCTATAAATTTAAAATATGCATCCACATTGAAAAAAAACTGCGTGATTGCCGAATTTGCTCCAGCGTCTATTTTTCTTTTAAAATTATTTAAATCATCAGTTGCAGACTCTGCTTCTGGGTGATATTCAGGATATGCACCGGCTTGAATATGGAAATATTCTCCTGTTTCCTCTCTTATGAAAGAGATTAGCTCATTAGCATATTTAAAATCTCCATGACTTATTGCTCCTGATGGGTTATCTCCTC
>Ga0209710_1000552_pt1 | contig 33979 bp, 34 predicted proteins | sample ArcticOcean_MG_C_5_FD_187436 | JGI IMG/M metagenome (GOLD analysis project Ga0209710, IMG submission 187436) | Marine microbial communities from western Arctic Ocean - ArcticOcean_MG_CB4_138 (SPAdes) (version 2) | ecosystem: Environmental > Aquatic > Marine > Oceanic | place: Arctic Ocean...
ATACCAGAATTTCGCTGACTGACTTCAGCACTATTGGTGTCAAGTACGCTATATATAGTTAAGCCCTCGTCAAGGTAGTCATATTTCCATTTCCACTGAATGCCGGTTGCTTTCACAGTTATTTTAGCCTCAGATGTGTCATCCATTTTTATTAAAAGCTTTGTAGCAGGAATTGCAAGGGCAATAATTATTGCTAGGGGAATAATTGTCCAAATAATTTCAACAGTGGTGCTGTGGGAAAATTGGGCTGGCTTTGCACCTTTTGATTTTCGATGATGGAATATAGACCAAAACATTATAGAAAAGACCACGATACCAATAACAGTTACAACCCATAAACTAGTCATATGCATGCTATAAATTTCTTTGCTGATTGGCGTTACTCCCTGCGTCATATTTAACCCCCACTCTGCGAGTGCCGCAAATGGAGTAAGAAGCAGTGCTAATATAATTTTATGGAAACTTGATTTCAATTTTTGAATACCTTTCATTAAATTAAATATGTCGCTTTATAACTTATCACAATAAAAAATTTTTCAAATCTTAACATTTAGCTCAAATTATTTCAATTTTTTACATCCGTTAATGTAACAACTATGTAACAAGTCGACAAGTGTTTTACGAGATAGTTTTAAATAATTCTGCTAATTTCTTTCTATCATCCTCGTTAACCTTTTGACCTATATAAATTTTTTTGTCCCCAGACCCAATAAAAATTTTAGATGGCTGTGTTCTGGTTTCGCTAACATATTGGAAGTTCGTCCATTGTTTTGTATATTTAAACTCTAATTTTTTCTTGCGCTCAATAAATGCAACATCTATATCAAATTGATTAATCTTAACTTCTTCATAATAGGTGCTCCTTAAAGAGCTTATATAAAGGGCATAACCTAAAAAAATAACCTCAACCCCATAAAATGGGATTGCTAAATATAAATTAATAGTGCTAAGAACAGTTGCAATAATTAAAATTAAACAAGCAAATATTGTATAAATCATTTTAAGTTGTGCCCATGGCATTGACGGATTTGGCTGTATTAAAATTTGATGTGATTCTTCACCTAAGTTTTTATGTTCAATCATGGAAAATTTATTGATGCATTAAAAAGTAAAATCATCTTTTAATTAATTGAAAAGCTTTCACCTCTAGATTTTTTGAGGCTTCATTCTCACCACAATTTGAAAAATGATCTCTATCATTGAATTGAAAACAAAGACTTGAATCACCACTCTTAATAAAGGCCCTACTATTAACCTTATAAATTTCATTAAATGGAAGATAAACAAAGCTTCTACCATCTTTATTTAAGACAGCCCCTATTTCATCTTCCAGCAAATTAAATAATCTAATACTAGCTGGGTTTATTTTTAATTTACTTATAAACTCGGTTTTAGATAGCCTAACAACTTCCTTTGGATTATATCTATACTCGACAAATGGTCCTACCCACACTATCTCCGCAAATGTTTTTTTTGCTAATAGGTTTAAGTATTTTCTAATTATCTGTGCGTGGTAAAAAATTATACTTAGAACAGCAATAGATCGGAGTCCATCAATTTCTGAGCGATAAGGTGATTTCATATATCTATTCTCGGATTCAAGTTACGAAGCATTAATCTAAAGTATATAATCAATTTATGATAATTTTTAAGAAAATATTTTAGAAAACAATAATAAGTCGAATTATTTTTAATTATAAGAAAGCTTCAATTTTAAAGCCTTTGACAAGTGGTGCCGAGAGTCGGAATCGAACCGACACGCTATTACTAGCGCTGGATTTTGAATCCAGTGCGTCTACCAGTTCCGCCATCCCGGCTTTTAAGCAAGATATATTATAGCAACCAAAGGACAGAATGAGAATTGATGATTTTGATTATGAATTACCCACAGATTTAATTGCACAGTTTCCTCCTGAAAAAAGAGGGCAAAGTAAATTATTGATTGTAAATCCTTTGTTAAAAAAAATTGATGACTCTCAATTCATAAATTTATTTGGCAAAATTAATCCCGACGACCTTATTGTCTTTAATGACACAAAAGTATTAAAGGCACGGTTATTTGGTAAGAAAGAAACGGGAGGTAAAATTGAAATTTTAATAGAGCGAATTATTGACAAAAAAAATGCGTTAGCTATGATCCGCTCCTCAAAAAATCTTTCGGAAAAAAATATTATTCAATTGTCAGATGAACATAATATTAGTATTAATGGTCGAGAGGGTAACTTATATAAAATAAAATTAAATAACGGCTCTTTTTATGAGGTTTTAGAAAATATTGGGCACATCCCACTCCCCCCTTATATTGATCGAGAAGATATGCCTAGTGACGAAGAGCGCTACCAAACAATATATGCAAAAGAATCAGGGGCTGTTGCTGCTCCAACTGCAGGGTTACATTTTTCACATAACGATATAGAAAACCTAAAGATTAAAAATATTAATTTTGCATTTATTACTCTTCATGTAGGATCCGGTACCTTTCAGCCAGTTAGAACTGATAATTTAGATCATCATGTCATGCATAAGGAGTTTTACTCTATTGATGAACGCACACAAGACCTGATTGAAATGACAAGGAATAAAGGGGGTCGAGTGATTGCAATTGGAACTACTGTATTAAGGGCTCTAGAAAGTGCATTTGATAAGGGTAGGATTCGCGTAGGTAAACAAGAAACTAAAATATTTATTAAGCCAGGATATAAATTTAATGTTGTAGATGGATTATTTACTAACTTTCATTTACCAAAGAGTACTCTTCTTATGTTAGTTTCAGCATTTGCAGGCTATGAATTCACAAAAGAAATCTACCGCCATGCTATATTAAGAAGGTATCGTTTTTTTAGTTACGGCGACGCAATGTTTATTGAACAAAAAATAGAATAAAATAGTCCATTAAAATACACACACTTTAAAAAAGTTAATCTTATGACATTTAAAAAAATTATTTACAGCCTTATCCCGGTCTTATTAGTCAATTACTCATTGAGCGCTAAGATTATTGAAAATGCAGAAATAGCATTCAAAATTACGCTAGTAAAGCCGCCAACATCCATGCCGCAAACTGTTGCATATATTCCTGTGGAGAAAAAATATTATATTGCTGATGGTGGATTGGCACCAATGGGGTCTGCTTATGAGGCTCCTATTTCAAAATCATTAATTCACACATTTGATGAAAATGGTAAATATATTGAATCAACGCGTGCAGGATTTGATAACCGCTCTATCTACTTTAATGAAAAGACGTCAAAGCTAGAAACTATTACCTATAATATATCTAGCGCTGCAGGATTTGCCCCAATGACGGGAATCTTTTCTCTGGCATTAGATGATCAAGGTTTGTTAACTGGTAAGTCCGATACTATTGCGCAATCTTCTCCTGCATTTGGAAGTGCCTCAACAATGCCCTCATATGACTCCAATCGTAATATTTATTATGCAAAGCAAGAAAGAACCAATTCTGTTTTTTCTATTAGTGCTGAAAATTATCAGCTTATAAATGATATTAAATTAGATTTTAAAACACCAAAGGTGGAGCACCATGATGTTGCAGATAGCTTTATCGCTTTCACTGGTAAGGCTGAAGAAGAGTTTATTTTATTGGATGTCGATCATAAGCGGTTCCTAATCTACGACATAAAAGGAAATTACAAGGGAGCAAGTAAAATACCTGGTAATTTAAAAATAAGGTCAAAAAATCATTTTAATGGATTGGGTTACACATTAAATGGATATTATTTTCTGTACATAGATTCAGAGGGTGAGTTTGGAACCTATTATGCCTTCAAAGTTTTGAGCTAGTATTCTTGTAGTTTTTTAACAATTGAATTTATTGCAATATACTCCGCTTCAGGGCTAGCTCTATGCTTATATTCTAGCTTCTCTTCTGCCAGCGTCTTTTCACTAATAGTTATCCTGTGAGGTATTCCTAGTAGCTCTGATTCGTTGAACATTATCCCTGGCCTTAATCCTCGGTCATCAAGCAACACGTCAAAGCCGCTCTCAATCAAATGGCTGTATAGATCATTTGTTGATTTATGCACCAAATCACTCTTGTCGTAACCAATAGGTGTCAATATAATCTCAAAAGGGGATATTGATGAAGGAAAAATAATTCCTTTTTCATCACTTTGTTGTTCAATTGCTGCTGCAACTATTCTTGAAACTCCAATACCATAACAGCCCATCATCATTGGTTTAGATTGTCCATGTTCATCAATAAATTCTGCTTTCATTGCTTCAGAATATTTTGTCCCAAGCTGGAAGATATGTCCAACTTCAATTCCCCTACATGTCTTTAATTTATCCTTATCTGGATGATTCTTTGCTACCTCAATATTGGCTGCAAAGTCACTTGCCTCGTCATATACAATTTCATCCTCACCCGAATCTGCCAGAACATGGAATTCATGTGATCCATCCCCACCAATTGCTCCATTATCTGCTTGTACTGCTCTAAATTTTAATCCAATTCTGTCAAAAATTGCCGTATAAGTTTTATACATTTTTTCATAGGTATCTTTTAGAGAGTCAATATCCGAATGAAAAGAATAAGAATCCTTCATTAGAAACTCCCTAGCTCTCATGACACCAAATCTCGGTCGAATCTCATCGCGAAATTTAGTTTGTATTTGGTAGAAATTGATTGGTAATTGCTTGTAGCTATTAATTTCATTTCGAATAATGTCAGTAATAACTTCTTCATGGGTAGGTCCAAAGCAAAAAGATCGATCATGCCTATCATTAATTTTTAGCATCTGTGGCCCAAAAACATCCCAACGCCCAGTCTCTTTCCATAAATCAGATGGTTGAATTGCTGGCATTAGTAATTCGATAGCACCTGCCTTATTCATTTCCTCTCTAATAATTGTCTCTATCTTTTTTAGCACCCTAAGCCCCATCGGCATCCAACTATATAGTCCGGACCCTAATCTTTTTACAAGGCCAGCTCTAATCATTAATTGATGGCTAATTAACTCTGCTTCCGCAGGAGCTTCTTTAAGTGTTGAAATGTAAAAATTAGATGCTTTCATTTTAATTGTTTATTGTCCATTTACTTTGTTTAATAACACCTGAATATCATGCCACAACTTTTGTTTTAACTCTGAATTTTGAATCATTTTACTAAGCGGCACCGATAAGGATACTTTATTTTTATTTACTAATTGATATTCTTCATCTAAAAAATCTAATTGGTTACAAAGTAAAAAAAGATGGTCAAATTTAGATGATTCAATAGTTTCCTTAATTTTAACAGGGTCTAAATTTAATAAGAGCCTTAATGATTCATTTATAGATTGGCTGTGAAGATACAATGCAATATTACTGAATAAGCTTCCTTCTTCGACTGACGAGGTAATATTTGAGCTGGCAACGAATAAAATATTACTATCAGTTAAATTCAAAGTATAAGCATGGTAGATTTTTTCTACTTCTTGAAGTTTTTCTTTTAAGAGCCAAACACAATCAAACCCTAGCTCTTTTAAAACCAAAGAATTTTCTAATTTATCAGTCAAACGTATACCCCATTAATAAACCATCTTCTTTTCCTTGTAGAGTGTTGTAGTAATTATCTCTAACTCCTAGTTCATTAAAACCATTCTTCTCATAAAGTCTTATGGCCGCAATATTTGAAACCCTTACCTCAAGAAACATATTAGCAACTTTGTAAGCCTTACAAAAAGAAATTAAATGTTTAAGAAAAAAATTGCCCATCCCTAAATTTTGGTTGTTTTTTATAACAGTTATATTAAGAAGTTCACATTGATCTTGTGCAATTAATGCAATGTAATAACCAATAATTTTTTCTTTTTCTAAAAAAACTTTAAATATATTTTTTGCTCTAATAGAACCTTCAAAACTTTTTTTTGACCATGGAGAGAAATGTGAGTTGTTTTCAATTACTACTATCTCATTTAAATCTGATAACCTTGCGTCATTACATTTAATTTTTGAATAATCTATCATTAAAATATTTTGCTTAGAATGATATTTACGAATTTCTCTCAAGGATTGTTTGAGCAACTTTATTTCTGATATAGATTGGTTTAGCTTGATCTAGATCAAAATTTTTATTCATTCTTGGTAATGCTAATTTAGCGATAACACCGGCCAATGGGTATTCTTTCTCAATAAAATTATAGTCCATGTGTTTATATTTTTTTGCCAATTGATTTTTATAAGCCACCACTCCTGACCCAATAATTATTGCCTTAGAAACATTTATATCAGGCAATGTTTCTGGATCATACAATCCTGGTTCACTAATTGTGGTGATGCATCCATTATTTAACTGATAAGCCCCAATATAAACTTGGCTCATTCTTGCATCTATGCAAGAAATACAGTAATTATTATTAAATAATGACGCCAAAGCTTCAAGTGTATTTATCCCTACAATTGGAATATTAAGGCTATAAGCAATACCATATGCAATTCCAGATGCTATTCGAATACCTGTAAAAGATCCTGGCCCCGCCCCAAATGCTATTCCATCTAGATCAGAGAAATTAATTGATAAGCGGGACATCAATGCTTGGATCTCAGGAAGAATTTTTTCGGAATTTATTTTACCTGATGGATACTCTGATAACTCAACTACGTCCTTTCTTAGAATCGCAATTGATAATATTTGTCCTGATGTATCTATAGAAAGTATTTGCATCTAATGTATTATAATCTCTTTAAAAAATCAATTGCATCATTTTCATCCCGTGTCCTTTTAAAAGCCGGTAAACTCCTCCATATTTTTTTTCCGTAAGGCTTATTTATAATTCTAAGGTCACAAATCATTAATACCCCCTTATCAAACTCATCCCTAATTAATCGCCCTGCACCCTGTTTAAGAGTAATAATTGCCTGAGGCAACTGTAAGCTCATAAATGGATTACCCCCTTTAGCCTTCAACATATTAATTTTTGATTCAAAGACAGGGTCCCCCGGAGACTGAAAAGGAAGTTTATCAATAATAACTAATGATAATGCTGATCCACGAACATCAATTCCCTCCCAAAAACTTAATGACCCAACTAAAACAGCATTACCATGAGATCTGAATTGGTCTAACAACATATTTTTTGGGGCCATTCCCTGATTTAATATTGGAAATTCAATATTTTCTTTCTCGAATTCATCTTTGAGAAAAGATGTTATTTCATTCATTGACTTAATGCTTGTTGAGAGAATGAATGCTCTACCTTTTGCTGCAAGAATTAAAGGAAGTGCTTTTTTGATTAAGGCTAGATTAAACATTTCTGTGTTTGGCTCTGGCATATCTATCGGAACATAAAGGCAAGCATTTTCATTGTAATTAAATGGACTTTTAAGCTGTAATGTTGAAGCTTCCTCAAGCCCCATCATAGTTTGAAAGTGTTCAAAGCTTTCATTAACTGCTAATGTTGCTGATGTAAAAATCCATGAGGCCTTGGTTTTATCTTGAAGCTTTCTAAACTGATTCGAGATACTAATAGGGGTAATATTAAATTGAATTGACTTTGCAAAAATATCTAGCCAGTAAACGAAGTCATTACTGTCATTTGCTCGCCAAATCTGCGTAATATTAACTAAAGATTTAACTCTTTCAGACAGCTTTATCATTTCTGGACTTTGATCTTTATGTGAATCTATAAAGTTGTTTAGCTTACCAATCCCATCAATTAACTCTTCTAATTTTTCGCTGAATTCTTGTTTATTTGGTATTTTATTATATGAAATTCGATTATTGCGAGAATCAAGGTAATTTCTTAGCTCAACTATAAACATCAAAATATCCTTACAGATAACATCTAATTCTTCTAGGTTTTTAGCTATATTTTTGAAAGACAATTGTATGTCTTGAATTAAATTAAGGATTTGTATAGTTGAAAAATTATCACCAAAAAAAATTGAGCCGACATCCGGGATTTGATGAGCCTCATCAAATATAACTGTGTCCGCAGCAGGAAGTATCTCTGAGACGTCTTCATCTTTTAGAATAAAGTCAGCAAAGAACAAATGATGATTAACAATGAGAACTTCTGCTGCAAGCGCCTCTTTTCTGGCCTTAATTAAAAAACATGATTTAGCAAATTCACAATTTTGACCTAAGCAATTTTCTTTTGTTGAGGTAACAGAAGGCCAAATTGTAGAGCTTTCAGGAATATCATTTATTTCAGAAACTTCCCCCGTATTGGAATGGTCTGAGAAAGTTTTAATTTGTTTTATGAATGATGCATCCTCTCTATTATAAAACTGCCCTTCAATTAATGAATTTTCCATTCTTAACTGACAAATATAGTTAGATCGTCCTTTTAGGATATTAATTTTTACAGGAATTTTTAATGCGTCTCTTATAGTTGGTATATCCTTTAAAAATAGTTGGTCTTGTAGATTCTTAGTGGCTGTTGAGATAACAACTTTTCCTCCATTTATTAATGCAGGAACTAAATACGAAAAAGTTTTCCCTACCCCCGTTCCAGCTTCTACAATCAATGAATTTTTTTGTTGGATAGTTGCGTTAACAGCTTTTGACATATCTAGTTGCTCAGATCTTTTTCGATAATCAGGAATAACTTCACGCAAGGCTCCATCATCACTAAATATCTCATCGATAATTAAATCATTCTTCATTACTTAGTCTTTCGATCAATATGACCTAGCGACCTTTCTGGGTCTATAAGGTCTCTGATTCGCTTCTTTATTTCTTTTATCTCAATAAATTTTCCTTCTTCATGCCTTAAAAATATTGCTTGTTCATCGCAAAAAATCTCAAAAGTACCATCTTCCCCAGGAACTAAATTAACCGATTGGATGTCACTGTTGTAAGTGTTGATTATTTCTTGTGCCATCCATGCCGCTCGCATAAGCCACCCACATTTAGTGCAAAAATTTATAGTTACAATATATTTTTTTATCATTTGTGTACTTTCCAAGTTTCTAAGCGGTGAATATAAGGTATATTCTGATAATCAGTTTAATTTTAATTTAATTTATTTAAAAAGAGTTTACAATGCGATCTAAATTTGAAAAAATAAGTCTTATATTTGGTGGCTGCGTTATAGGCCTTCTCATCAGTATCAATCTACCAGTCTTTGCTGACAAAACAAAGACATCTAACCTACCTATTGATGAATTAAGAACTTTTGCTGAAGTTTTTGGAAAAGTTAAATCAGACTATGTAGAAGAAATAGAAGACAAAAAGCTAATCAATGAAGCCCTTAGTGGAATGTTATCTGGATTAGACCCGCACTCTACATTTTTAGACCTTGATCATTTTAAAGACCTTCAATCAGGAACTTCAGGTGAATTTAGTGGGCTAGGAATTGAAGTAGGTATGGAAGATGGTTTCGTAAAGGTTATCTCTCCCATAGAAGATACGCCTGCATATCAAGCAGGATTAAAAAGTGGTGACCTCATTATTAAGTTGGATGATACGTCTGTCAAAGGACTTACTCTTAATGAAGCAGTTAAGTTAATGCGAGGCAAACCTAATACATCAATCAGGCTACAGATAATCAGAAAGGGTAATGATGGGCCTTTCTTTTTAACGGTTAACAGAGCAAAAATTAAAACTAAAAGCGTAAAGTCAAAGATAGTTGAGCCTAATTATGCTTATATAAGAATCACACAGTTTCAGGAAAGAACTGGCCAAGACTTAGCAAAAGCATTAACAAGGCTTCGAAAAGAAAATAAATTCGCATTCAATGGAATCATTCTTGACATGAGAAATAACCCTGGAGGCTTATTAAATTCTTCAGTAGCAGTGTCAGCGGCATTTCTGAAAGAAAATCAATTAGTAGTTTATACAGAAGGGCGGACGAAAGACTCAAGAATGAATCTTACTACTGCTCCCGAAAATTTTATTCGAGACAATACCAAAACAAATAATTATATCAAGAAGTTACCAAAAGATATCCAAGACACCCCATTAGTTGTTCTAATTAATAATGGCTCAGCATCAGCTTCAGAAATTGTTGCGGGGGCTTTGCAGGATCATAAGAGAGCGCTAATAGTTGGCACACGAAGTTTTGGTAAGGGGTCTGTTCAAACAATATTGCCCATGAACAATGGCACAGCAATTAAATTAACAACCGCTAGGTACTTCACTCCTAATGGAAGATCAATACAAGGTAAAGGAATTGATCCTGACATAATTGTGAAGGATGGAAGTGAATTTCTTGCAATTAGAGAAGCAGATTTAACAAATACCTTATCTAACCCACAAGAAGAGAAAAAGAAAAAAGAAGAAAATTCAGGTGATAAACCATCTATTGATGCACCAACAAGTGATGGAGGTGAGGCATTAAGAAGCTTTAAGCCAATTGAGTTAGGTGGAAAAGATGACAAACAATTCAATGAGGCACTTAATATTCTTAAAGGAATAGATTTATACCAAAAAGATTAAGATTTATATAAATAAGAAATATATACTTTTTTTGGACTAGGTATAAAATTAAATATCAATACTAAATAACTAAATAACTAAATTCCTATGATTGACCGGATACTAATTGAGATAGACAGAGGGCTCAAATTATTGAGTACTCCAACTATGAATAATCGCGATAGACCTGATAAGGACATTCCTGAATCATCGTCACTCACCACTTTAGAAAAAAAAACTCACTCTAAATATATGCGAGTAAATCATTCTGGCGAGATCTGTGCACAAGGTCTATATCGCGGTCAGCTGTTTTTCAATAAAAATAAAGACATTGAAAGTAAATTAACGGAAGCTGCCTTAGAGGAGATTGACCATCTCGCTTGGTGTGAATCAAGAATAAATGAACTAAATGGCTCAAAAAGTAAACTTAATCCATTTTTATATATAGGCTCTTTTGGTATTGGTGCAATAGCAAGTGTTGTCGATGAAAAATATAACCTAGGCTTTCTTTCTGAGACCGAAAGTCAGGTTGCACTTCACCTTGAGTCTCATATTAAAAAAATGAACTCTTCAGATAAAAAAACACTCAAAATAATTAAATCGATGAAAGAAGAAGAAGAGGCTCACAAAATATCTGCAGTAGAAATGGGTGGAGTTGAACTACCAAATACAATTAAGAAGATAATGGGTTTAGCCTCAAAAATAATGACTAAAACAACTTATAAAGTCTAAATAATGCAGCAATTTAAAGAAATACTTGAAACATTTGAAGATGTTTCGCATGTTAAAAAAATAATACTGACTAATAAAGATGGGAAGATTGTTAGTACTATTGAGAACATACCAGGCAGTTCTGGATCGATAAAACTCTATCACCACTTATACTTAAAATTTGGTGAATTGACTATCGACGCTGCGTTAAAAGGAATTGAGTTATATTCTGAACATAGTAAAGAAGCTAAAGATTATCCTGGGAAACATCCAAATATAGATCGACTTTTGGATATCATTAAGAATGAAAAAGTTTTAAAAATTAAGATTATTAAATAACCACACTAGATGCTTCTATAATTTCAAAATCATGAGTAATCTCAACCGACTTACTAAGCATAATTGTAGCGGAGCAATACTTTTCTGCTGATAGTTTAATCGTTCTAGCAACGACTTCATTATCTAAATGATCTCCCTTTACAACAAAATGAATATGTATCTTTGTGAAAACTTTTGGAATATTTTGCGATCGCTCTGCAGAGATTAATGCTTCACAATCCACAATTTTTTGCCTTGATTTTTTTAAAATAGTTACTACGTCGAACGAGGTACAACCACCCATACCAATTAGTATGAGCTCCATGGGTCGCATACCTCTATCAAGACCGCCAGCATCAGAAGGACCATCCATTTTTACCGAGTGATTTGACTCTGACTGACCAGAAAAGCATACGCCATCGTTCCATTTTACCTTTACCTGCATTTAATCAATTCCTAACAACTTAACATCAAATATTAGGTCTGCATTTGGAGGAATTGCACCGCCCGCACCCCTACTTCCATACCCTTTGTCTGCCGGGATGGTAATAAGTCTATGTCCGCCAATTTTCATACCGTTAACTCCTTCATCCCATCCCTTAATTACTTGGCCAACACCTAATGTAAATTTGAAAGGTTCTTGGCGATCAAGAGAGCTATCGAATTTTTTTCCTTTGCCGTCTTTTGCCTCAGCATCATGAAGCCAACCAGTATAGTGAACGGTAACTGATAATCCTTTTTCTGCCTCTCGTCCCTCACCCAATTCAATATCTTTTTTAGTTAATTCTGTAATTTTTTCTTCCATCTTAACTTCATCCTTTAAATTAATTTCAATTGCATTAGCGGTATTAACTACTAACGATGTCATCATTGTGATTAACAATATTTTTACCATATACATTATCCTTAAATTATTTAAAAAGCAGATTCAATTAATGCTTCTTGAAAATTTTGAGACATCTTTGCTTTTTTTCCGTTCATCATAAATACAAAAATATTCATTTCTTTTTTATTATTTAAAAAAAATCCAGCCATAGCACTGACATCATTCATTGACCCTGTCTTAAAATGTCCATTCATTTTAATAGGAGAATTCTTCATTCTTCTTTTTAATGTTCCATCAATTCCAGCTATCGGAAATGAAGATATCATTTCAGGCATCATCGGATCATAGTATATGTTTTGAAGGATCATTAAAAACTGATTAATACTAATCTTAATATTTCTCGATAACCCAGCTCCATTATCAATAAATAATCCCTCGCTATCAATTTGATGTTCAACTAGCCAATTTTTTATATATGAATTAATCATTGCCTCTGTTGGCTGGACAGAGTACTCATTGGCAATTATTGCCAATATTAGATTCCGAGACATTAAATTTAAACTGTATTTATTGGTGTCACGAATAAGATTGACTAGAGCATCTGAATAATGACTTGCTAGCAATCCATTATAGTCGGGAGCCTCAGAAGTCTGAATGAAGGATCCATTAAACCAGCCACCATTATTAATCCATTTCTGTTTAAAGGTATGATAAAAATATGTTTGCCAATCAAGCATAGCTAAATCCAGCTCCTTCACCTTACAATTTCGACTAAATTTACCACTAAAATATAAGAATGTTTGCTGTTCATTAATTTTCGTCTCGTAACGTAATTTTTCACGCCAACTCAGGCATTTTTCTCTAGTACTTTTAATATTATTAATAATTTTTATAGTTTTAATATTAGGTTTAGTGTCTATCTTGGGCTTATTTTTTTGGCTACTAAATCTAAAATTAATTGTATTACTCTGTAGAGATATTGCACTAGGAGCCACGTTATATGCTCTCATTGGATTATTATCAAAAGTTACTTCATTTGGAATTAACCCAAAATAACTAGTATCAAATAATAAATTTCCTTCGATTCTCTTTATTCCTTTTTCTTGTATCTCCCTGATCATACCCTCCAAATCTTCGACAGAAAAAGAAGCATCTCCTGTGCCCTTAAATACAATATCTCCCTTTAATGTCTCTCCAACAATATCTCCAGTATAATAAAAGTCTGACCGCCAATTAAAATTTGGTCCTAATTCTTTAAGGCCAATATACGTAGTAATAATTTTTACAAGCGACGCAGAATTAAATAATTTTTTTTCATTATGCAAACCAATCACCTGATCATCGACTAAATTCACAATACCAAAACTAAACTCAGATTCATTAAATCTATACTTATTAATAACTTTTTGAAGGTTATCTGATTGTTCAGCGTATGAAAATAAAGTAAATAATAGGATAGATACAGATAATAATAATTTTCGAATTACAGGCATGCTATTTTTATACCATTCTCAGTAACACTAATCATATGTTTTATTTCTGGGTCACTTAAGGAATAAGGTGGCATAAAATAAATAGTATTTCTAATTGGTCTGAGAAGTAATCCATGCTCAATACAATATGCAGTGACCTTATTAATATCTATACTTGGATCTAATTCAAATGCCCAAATCATTCCAATATTCCTAAGATTCTTAATTGGATAATTTTTATAATTTTCTAATAAGAGATTAATTTTCATAGCTTTATTTTTATTTTCAAGAAAAATGTCTGCTGTCTCAAAAATTGATAGCATTCCCAGGGCAGCACTGCAAGCTAAGGGATTACCTGTATAACTATGTGAATGTAAAAATCCTTTTCTTATGTCATCATCATAAAAAGCATCATAGACATCATCTGTTGTGAGGGTCACAGAAAGTGGAAGATAACCCGCAGTTAATCCTTTAGATAAACAAAGAAAATCTGGCTTTATTTTTGCGTGGTGATGAGCGAATATTTTTCCTGTTCTACCAAATCCAACAGCTATCTCATCTACAATTAAATGAATTTGGAACTGATCACATAATTTTCTTACCCCTTTTATGTAATCAGCATCGTACATTGCCATTCCTGCTGCACATTGAACTAGAGGCTCTAAAATAATACTAGAAATTGTTGAATGTTTTTTTTCAAATATATTTTTTAATAATAAAATCTTATTTATTGCTATTTCTTTTGGACTTTCATTATCTTTTCCCGTGCGCCAATCCGGAGAATCCACCTGAATATGGTTTTTCATAATTTGACTATATTGTTCTTTAAACAAGGGAATATCAGTAACAGAGAGTGCGCCTAAAGTTTCCCCATGATAACTATTTTTAAGATAGACAAACCTTGTTTTTTTTTCTTTGCCTTTTTGCCTCCAAAAATGAGAACTCATTTTTAATGCTATTTCAACTGCATTTGCTCCATCACTTCCATAAAAACAGTGACCCAACCCTGTTAGATGATTTAATTTTTCAGATAACTCAACAACTGGCTCATGCGTAAGACCAGAGATCATTGAATGTTCAAGCTCATCAATCTGATTTTTTATATATTTTTTTATTACTTTATTGTTATGGCCAAATAAATTTACCCACCAAGAGCTTGTTACATCGAGATATTTTTTATTATTAAAATCAAATAGCCAACTCCCCCTTCCTTTTTTTATTGGGATTAAGGGTATAGTCTCGTGATGCTTCATTTGCGTACATGGGTGCCATACTGACTTAATACTTCTGCTGATTAATTCTTCATTTTTCATCATATTTATGGTGCAGGATTCATACAGCTCAAATGAGTCATCTCAATTTCTTCTATTAATTCAGATGGCAATTTTATTTGAAATGCTTCAAGATTCTGCTTTAGTTGGTTAATTGAGGTTGCACCAACAACAGTGCTGGTTACGAACCATTGATGATAAACAAATGATAGCGCCATCTCAGTGGGTGTAATATTAAAATTTTCTGCTATATCCATATATTTCTTAACGGCATTAAATACACCAGGCTTGTTATACCTCTGAGCATAACCCTCAAATAACGTAACTCGACCTTTTGTAGACTGATCTAATATATATTTTCCTGTCAAATGCCCAAATGCTAATGGTGAATAAGCCATAAATCCTATATTTTCTCTATACAATATTTCAGTTAATCCAAGTTCCGCTATACGATTTAACAGGCTATATCCATTTTGGATGCAAGAAATGATTGGTAGATTTTTTTCTCTAGCAATTCTCAAAAATTCCATTACCCCCCATGGATATTCGTTTGAAAGTGCAATAAACCTAACTTTTCCAGAACGTACCAATTTTCCTAATGAATTTAATTGTGCCTCGATAGTAACCCAATCAATTTTTTTTTCTCCCTTACACTCTCCTAACGGATCAAATTTATACTGTCCAAACATAGGAACATTTCTTTCCGGCCAATGAAGATAAAGTAAATCAACATAATCTGTTTGCATTCTTTTTAATGAATCATCAACTGCTCTAAAAATATTTTTCTCATCCAGAGATTCTGGACCACCCCTTATCCAATTAAGGCCTCTCCTAGGTCCAGCTATTTTCGTCGAAATTACGATTTGATCTCGAGCTTGTTTTTTTATCCATTCACCCATGATTGTTTCTGTTTTTGTACATGTATCTTCTTTCGGAGGAACTGGGTATAACTCAGCTATATCAAAGCTATTAATACCTTTTGATAAAGCATAGTCTAGCTGGTCAAAGGCCTCTTTTTGGGTATTTTGTTCGCCAAAAGTCATTGTCCCTAGAGTCACAGGAGATATTAGTAAAGAGGATTCACCTACAAGTTTATAATTTTTCTTTTCAAACATAATCTAATAAAAACAATTATTTATACATTAATTAACGGATTAGCCCTTGAATTTTACAACATTCGTCCCTATTATTAGCACTCTATGAACATGAGTGCTAATTTTCATGCTAATGGAGAACAACTTTAATTAAAGAATACACTACTAGGAGAACTTACAAATGAAAATTCGCCCTTTACATGATCGTGTAATTGTAAAGCGTCTTGAAGAAGAACGTACTACAGCCTCAGGCATTGTACTTCCAGACAGCGCATCTGCTGAGAAACCCGATCAAGGAACAATTCAGGCCATAGGAAATGGGAAGGTACTTGAAGACGGGTCAGTTCGAGCACTAGATGTAAAAGTTGGAGATAAAGTTCTCTTTGGGAAATATGCAGGGCAGTCAGTTAAGGTAGACGGAGATGAAGTTCTTGTAATGAGAGAAGAAGACATTATGGGCATCGTTGAATAAATTGAATTTATCACTAATAAATATTGGAGAAAAATAAATGGCAGCAAAAGACGTACGATTTGGCGATGATGTTCGTCAAAAAATGGTAAAAGGAGTCAATACTCTTGCAAATGCAGTGAAAGTAACGCTAGGACCTAAAGGTAAAAATGTAGTACTTGAAAGGTCATTTGGCGCACCAACGATTACTAAAGATGGTGTTTCTGTAGCAAAAGAGATTGAATTACAAGATAAGTTTGAAAATATGGGCGCTCAAATGGTTAAAGAGGTCGCATCAAAAACATCAGATAATGCTGGTGATGGAACAACTACAGCAACAGTTTTGGCTCAAGCTATCATTCGTGAGGGTATGAAATCTGTGGCAGCTGGAATGAATCCAATGGATCTAAAACGTGGTATTGATAAAGCGGTTGAATCTGCTGTCAATGAGCTTAAAACATTAAGTAAACCATGTAATACAAGCAAAGAAATTGCCCAAGTAGGCTCTATCTCTGCAAATTCAGATGCATCAGTAGGTAAAATTATCGCAGATGCAATGGATAAGGTAGGAAAAGAAGGTGTAATAACTGTTGAAGACGGTTCTGGCCTTGCAAATGAATTAGATGTTGTTGAAGGAATGCAATTCGACCGAGGCTATCTATCTCCATACTTTATTAATAACAATGACAGACAGATCGCATTACTTGATGATCCATACATCCTTTTACATGATAAAAAAATATCAAATATCAAGGACTTACTTCCAACATTGGAACAAGTTGCAAAAGAAAGTAAGCCATTGTTAATTATTGCAGAAGAGTTAGAAGGTGAAGCTCTTGCAACATTAGTTGTTAATAACATCAGAGGTATTATTAAAACAGTTGCCGTTAAAGCCCCTGGATTTGGAGACAGAAGAAAAGCGATGCTTGAAGATATTGCAATATTAACTGGCGGCACAGTTATATCGGATGAAGTAGGTCTTACTTTGGAGAATATTAAACTTGAAGACCTAGGTCGTGCAAAGAAAATTGAAGTTAGTAAAGAAAATACGATAATTATTGATGGTGCTGGTAGTCAAGCTAATATTAAGTCTCGTATTGGTCAAATTAAAGCGCAAATTGCAGAATCAACAAGTGATTATGATAAAGAAAAGCTCCAAGAAAGAGTAGCGAAGCTTGCAGGTGGTGTTGCATTAATTAAGGTTGGCGCAACAACAGAAATTGAAATGAAGGAGAAAAAAGCTAGAGTTGAGGACGCACTTCATGCAACAAGGGCAGCCGTTGAAGAAGGTATTGTCCCTGGTGGTGGTGTTGCTTTAATTAGAGCAATAGATGCTATTAAAAAAACTAAAGGTGAAAATCCAGATCAAACTGCAGGAATTCAAATTGTTCTTCGAGCAATTGAAGACCCCCTTCGTCAAATTGTTTCCAATGCAGGAATTGAGCCTTCTGTAGTGGTGAATAACGTAAGTGCGGGTAAGGGTAATTATGGATTTAATGCGGCCAACGAAACATATGGAGACATGGTTGAAATGGGTGTGTTAGATCCAACTAAAGTAACAAGATCAGCATTACAAAATGCCGCATCTGTGGCGGGTCTTATGCTAACTACCGAATGTATGATTGCTGATCTTCCAAAAGATGACTCAGCAGCCCCAGCAATGCCAGATATGGGTGGTATGGGTGGTATGGGTGGTATGGGTGGTATGATGTAACATAGTAGTTTTTAGCTATATAAAAAAGGCCTCCTATGAGGCCTTTTTTACGTTGAGTACGTAATGGGAGGATTACATTACATCAACTTCTTACTCGTTATTGACTAACCAAAGTAAAAAAAGTTCTTTCTAATAACTATTAAAAATAATTTCCTGTAGCATACGATTTAATGAATCAATCAACCAATCAAAGTCCCAATCTAGCAGATCTTAACGAAAAACAAATTGAGGCAGTCACTACATCTGATGAATCAGCATTAATTCTAGCTGGAGCAGGAAGTGGAAAAACAAAAGTTTTAACTTCAAGAGTTGCTTGGTTAATACGCAATCAAACCACTAGTCCAGGTGGTATTCTTGCTGTAACTTTTACCAATAAAGCCGCTAGAGAAATGTTAGTCAGGATTTCTTCCCAACTCCCCATAAATACTCGTGGAATGTGGGTTGGAACATTCCATGGTTTATGTAATCGGTTTCTTAAGAAACATCATAAGGATGCAGACCTCCCAGAAATATTTCAAATTTTAGATAGTGCTGATCAAAAATCAGCCATTAAAAGAGTTATGAAATCTATGAATATAGATGAAGAACTTTTTACCTCAAAAGATCTACAGTATTTTATTAATGCAAATAAAGAAGAGGGAGTTAGATCTAATTATTACCAGGCTTTTGATGATATCTCAAAGAAAAAGAATGAAATTTATAGTATGTATGAAAAGCAATGTCAAAAAGAAGGTGTTGTAGATTTTGCAGAGCTGCTGCTTCGCTGTCTTGAGTTGCTTCAAAAGAATGTAGTTATAAGAGAGCATTATCAATCAATTTTTAAACATATTTTAGTTGATGAATTTCAAGACACAAGCAAACTTCAATATCAATGGCTAAAACTGCTTACCTCAGATGAAAGCTTCATTTTTGCTGTAGGAGATGACGATCAATCAATTTATGGCTTCAGAGGAGCAAGTCCAGGCAATATGAAGGACTTACAAAAAGACTTTAAAATAAAAAATGTAATCAAATTAGAACAAAATTATCGCTCTAAAAATAATATTCTTAATGCTGCTAACGCAATTATTGATAATAATAAAGATAGATTGGGGAAAAATCTATGGGCATCATCAGGTGATGGTGATCTTATTCGACAATATACTGCATTAGATGACCGACTTGAGGCAGCATACATAGTTGATGAAATTAAGATGATGCATAGAGCAGGGTCAAGATATGATCAAATTGCTATACTTTACCGAAACAACGCCCAGTCGAGAGTGATTGAGATGGCAATGGTTACTAACCAAATTCCATACCGAGTTTATGGGGGCTTACGGTTCTTCGAAAGGGCAGAAATTAAACATACATTGGCCTACCTAAGATTAATATCTAACAAACATGACGATAATGCTTTTATTAGAATAGTTAACTTTCCCCCGAGGGGCATAGGTGCAAGATCAGTTGAACAACTAGATGATTATACAAAAAATAATGATTGTTCGATGTGGGAGGCAGCAAAAATATTTTCATCAGAAAATAAAAGCCCGAAAATTTCTCTTTTTGTAAGTTTAATTCAAAATCTTGAAGATCAAATACATGGTACTGGAATCGATGAGTCAATAGATTGTATTAATACATATTCTGGACTGAAAGATCACTACGCAAAAGATAAAGATGGTGGATCAAGAATAGAAAACTTAGATGAATTAGTTTCTGCCGCCAAATCCTATATCATTGATAGCCGAGAAGAAAGTCCAGAAAATGTTTTAAAGGAGAATCAGTCCTTGGCTTTAGCAGAATTTCTAGACTATACCTCTCTCGAAAGTGGTGAGCTTCAGGCATCAGCCGGCGATGATGCCCTGCAACTGATGACAATCCACTCATCAAAGGGACTAGAGTTTGATGTAGTATTTATTACTGGCTTAGAAGATGGTTTATGTCCTCATGAAAGAAGCTTGCTTGAACAAAAAGGCATAGAAGAAGAGCGAAGGTTAATGTATGTAGCAGTTACTAGAGCACGAAATAAATTATATTTGAGTCTAGCTCAATCTAGAATGACTTATGGTCAACCTAGATACAACCTTCCTTCTCGATTTTTAGATGAAATTCCAGAAGAGTTAATTAAGCGGCTAAATTCGTCAATAGACAAAGACATCTTATATAAAGCACCTCGTATTGCGGCCTATTCAGAATCTAAACATCTCTGGAAAGTTGGAACAATGGTTTCACATCAAAAATTTGGGCAAGGTATAGTAACTGGATATGAAGGGAATGAAAATGATCTGAGAATTCAAATAAAATTCTCAGATCATGGCATTAAATGGCTAGCTATGGAATATGCAAAATTGAGCGAAGTCTAGCTAGTAAACTTTTTAAAAATATCAATAAAAGTTATAAATTGAAAGCAAAAAATAATTGCTACAAAAGATGCCATTAAAAAAAGTAAAGAAAGGCTGGTAAGAAAAGAGATCAATGTTAAACCTAGAAATGACATCTTTGTAAATAAAAATGTAACCATTATTACCAATCCAAGAAACCCAAGCGTTATTCCTAGCCAAGCAAAAAACAAAGGGAAAATATACATTAATGACCCTGCAAAACTAGATTTAATAGCTTTCCATAACCCATAATTATGAGAAGCAATGAGTAATGGTGAAAACCATGTTGCCATATAAAATGGAATTCCCATTATTAACAGCTTAAATAGTAAGATTCCAAAGTCAAATGAATTTAATTTATTCTCTTGCTTCATTTGCATGGCTTTTGTGATTGTTTCAAAATCACTAGAAACCAATACTCCAATGATAACTGCGTAAGACGCTGATAAAATTGACATAAAAAATAAACCCCTTGGATTTACTGAAAATATTTTGAACACATCTGCAGCTTCAAATTTTTTTTTGGTGTATACACAAAAATAAAAATACAAGATAAATACACTAACAAATGGCCATATTAAGATAGTAATAGGCCCTAGAATCTGAGTAGATGGCATAACAGGTATTATTAAGTAAATGAGTAAATAAGACATACCAAGGAATAAAGATGGGCCCAATGAAATCTTAAATAAATTTAAGCTCAATAGAATCCATTTATAACTTCTAATAAGAGAATCCCTCACACACCCTGCCTATTTAATAAAACTTTTCTAAAGTAATCTGGGTCTTTTATTGAAATAATGTCGCCCTCAACAATATTATGATATGCATCCAGGCGCGACAACCAAAATCTTAGTGCAGAAAGTCTGAGGGCAGTATTTAGATATTTAAATTCTAAATCATCGAGCTTTCTAAATGATTGGTATCCACTTAGAAATAAATCGAATTTTTCTGTTTCCATGCCACCCTCATCGTTACTACACCAATCATTAATAGCAATTGCTATATCTAATACAAGATAATCATTACAGGCATAATAAAAATCAATAAATGCAGATAGTTTATTTTGATGAAAAAAAACATTATCTCTAAATAAGTCTCCATGAATAATTCCAACCGGCAATCCATCCTTAAAGTTGTATTTTTGGTAGTCAATCTCTAATTCAATAATTCTCTGATCAAGGCTAGATAAATTTTTCTTTAACTCATTAAACTTTTTACTTATCCAATCAATATTTCTATTATTTTTTCGCTTTCCAGTAAAGTCTATTGCTGAAGTATGAAATTTAGCTAAAGCCTCGCCAACTGAGTAACAATCATTTTTGGATATATTATCTTTTGCAGCACCCAATAAAAAAGATACCAGTACAGCAGGTTTTTTCTTAATTGGAGTTAGGTTTAAGTTATTATTATTTATTATTGGGGTTGGGCAGGGAAAATTTTTATTTGCTAAGAATCGCATTAAATCAAAATAAAATGGGAGCTCTTCCATTTTATTATGCTCAAAAATTGTCAAAATAAATTTGTCAGTTTCAGTTTCTACAAGATAATTAGTGTTAGTTACGCCTGAAGATATCCCTTTAAAATTTTTCAAGGCGCCAACAGAAAAATTCTTTAGCCAGTCCTGCAGTTCACTTTTATTAATTGAGGTATAAACAGCCATTAAAATTTTAATATATTTTTCTTAGCTGTTAAAATCTGAGAATTACCCATTGCGGAACAATCATTGGATCTACCGTATTATAACGAACCCAATCTCCACCAGATCTATCTTTGTAAAGATAATAGGACGGCATATTATCTGGATTAACCTTAATCATATATAGCATCCCGTTAATTCGGAATTCCTCTAAAGTCTTTGTACCTTCTTTCTTAATTGTTACTTCAGGCTCTCCAATATAATCAGAGTCTAGCGATGAAGGTGGTGAAGGTATATTTTCTAGAACCTCATTATCTTCAGCTATCGTAGAAAATGAAATTACTAAAAAAATACAACTAAAAAGATATTTAATCATTTATAACCTTAGTTTAAAGATAAAATATGATTTTATCAAAAACTTAGTTTTACTACTAATTATAAATGAATCAAATTGATATATTTACGCCCACTAAAAGAACAACATAAAATATGAAAAAATTATTACTGGTTGATGGATCATCTTATTTATATAGAGCATTTCATGCTATGCCTGATTTTAGGAGCCTAGATAATGAGCCAACTGGAGTAATTTATGGTGTCCTTAACATGCTGAGGCATATCCATAAAAAATATCCGTCTGATTATAGTGTCTGTATTTTTGATGCCAAAGGTAAAACATTCCGAAATGATATCTACCCTGACTACAAGGCAAACAGACCAAAAATGCCAGAGGATCTTGCTATTCAAATTGAGCCTCTGAAAGAAGCAATTGAAGCAATGGGGTTTCCTATTATTATTCTGTCTGGGGTTGAGGCTGATGATGTTATTGGTACGCTCTCTCAAAAAGCTAATCGAGATAACATTGAGGTTGTTATATCAACTGGGGACAAAGATTTAGCACAATTAGTTAACAAACAGACTAAATTGATTAATACAATGACCAATGAGGAGCTTGATATTGAAGGAGTAAAGAATAAGTTTGGAGTTCCACCAGAGCTAATAGTAGATTATTTAACAATTATTGGTGATAAAGCGGATAACGTACCAGGAGTTGACAAGGTCGGCCCAAAAACTGCCCTAAAATGGCTTGAAAAATATAAAACACTCGATTCAATTATAGAGCATGCAGGAGAAATCAGCGGTGCTGTAGGTGAGAATTTAAGAAAATCAAAAGATTGGCTATCAACAGGAAAAAACCTTATAACTATTAAATCTGACTTAGACATTCCAGTTATATGGGACGAATTGTCAAGAAAGTCGCAAAACAAAAAGCTGTTAATTTCTCTGTATAAAAAATTTAATTTTTCGAGTTGGTTAAGAGATTTAGATCAAACTAGTAATGAGCCTATTTCAATTCCAGAAACAACAAAAGAAAAAAAAGTTACAAATACAAATTTTATAGGCACGAAAGATTATATTTTAATTAATACTAAAAGCGCCTTAAAAGATTTATCGAGATTAATCAATGAAGCTAAAATATGCTCTCTTGATACAGAGACAACTTCATTAAATTCAATGACTGCAAAATTAGTAGGGATTTCTATCTCGATTAAGCCTGGCGAAGGCTTTTACATACCAATCAATCATCAAGATCTAAATCATGATCAGTTAAGTATTAATTCAATAAATGAACACTTAAAACCCATTCTCGAAGACCCATCTATTTTAAAAATTGGTCAAAACATTAAATACGATGCTCATATTTTCTTAAATTATGGTGTTGAACTCCATGGTATTAATGAAGATACAATGTTGATGAGTTATGTTTTAGAGAGCAATGAAAGTCACGGTATGGATAAGCTGTCTCTTAAATATCTAAATCATGAATGTATTAGTTATGAGTCACTTGTAGGCAAGGGGGTTAAACAGATAACCTTCGATCAAGTCAGTATTGATGATGCAGTTCGCTATGCTGCAGAGGATGCTGACGTTACTCTGCAATTGCACAGCCACCTCAAACTCCTCTTAGAAAAAGAAAAATCTTTACATTATATATACCGGGATATTGAAATTCCCGCTATGAAATCCCTAATTAAAATTGAAAGAAATGGTGTGCTAATTGACCATAAAATACTTCAAAATCAGAGTCATCTCATAGGTGAGAAACTAATTCAATTAGAAAAAACCGCCTTTGATCTCGCTGGCCAACCATTTAACTTATCCTCACCAAAACAATTACAAGAAATACTATTTGAGAAGCTCGGAATCAAGCCACTTAAAAAAACCCCTACAGGGACTCCATCGACTAGTGAAGATGTTCTCTCAGAGTTATCAGCTGACTATCCTCTACCGAAGTTAATACTTGAATATAGAGGGCTAGCAAAATTAAAGTCAACCTATACAGATAAATTACCAAAAATGATAAATGAAATAACTGGTAGAGTGCATACAAGCTATAACCAGGCAGTTGCAATAACAGGTCGCTTGGCTAGCTCAGATCCTAACCTTCAAAACATACCAATTAGAACTGAAGATGGAAGAAAAGTAAGGGAAGCATTTATTGCGCCGCAAGGATCTAAAATACTTTCAGCTGATTATTCTCAAATTGAATTAAGGATTATGGCTCATCTATCAAAAGATAAAAGACTAATTGAGGCGTTTAAAAACAATGAGGATATTCATAGAATTACTGCCGCTGAAATATTTAGCTGTGATTTATCAAATGTATCATCTGAGCAGAGAAGATATGCAAAAGTGATTAATTTTGGATTAATTTATGGAATGAGTGCTTATGGATTAGCAAAAAATCTTAATATTGAAAGAGTAGCCGCACAAAACTATATTGAAAAATATTTCACAAGATACCCTTCCGTTAGAAATTATATGGAAGAAGCAAAACAATCAGCAAAAAATAATGGTTATGTAGAAACTTATTTTGGAAGGCGATTGTGGGTACCCGAAATTAATGGGTCAAATGGAATAAGACGGGCTGCTGCAGAAAGAGCTGCAATTAACGGACCTATGCAAGGAACAGCTGCAGATCTAATTAAAATGGCTATGAATGCGGTAGATGATTGGATTAATCAATCAAATGAAATAACTGGGAAAATGATTATGCAAGTCCATGATGAGTTGGTTTTTGAGGTGCCGGAAGATGAAATTGATGTATTCAAGGAAAATATTGCAGATTTAATGGAAAATGTTGCTGAATTGGATGTGCCTCTAAAAGTTGATATCGGTATTGGGGATAATTGGGAACAAGCACATTAATGAAATTAATTGATGCAATAATTATCGGTGATGAAATATTGTCGGGAAAGAGAGAAGACAAGCATCTAAGGTACCTCACACAAAAGCTAAGAAAAGCGGGGTTTGCCCTAAACAAAGCAGATTTTATTCCAGACGATCTAGATACAATAATAAGCACCATTCGTTCCAAATTAAGTCGCGTAGTATTTTGCTTTGGTGGAATCGGAGCTACCCCAGATGACTGCACTCGCGAGGCAGCAGCCAGAGCTCATGACCTTATAATTGAGCGTCATCTAGAAGCAACAAAGTGCATTGAAAAACAATTTGGTGAGGATGCTTACCCAAAGAGAATATTAATGGCAGACCTTCCGTACCAAGCAAATTTGATACCTAATAGCATAAATAATATTCCAGGTTTTTCAATTAATGATCATCATTTCATGCCAGGATTCCCAGAAATGGCGTGGCCAATGCTTGATTGGCTTCTAGAAAGATATTACCGAGATATTCAATTAAAAATTGATGCAAAAGATTCATCTGTCTGGATTGATGATGTGAGTGAAAGTCAGCTGATAGACCTCATGAACCAAATTATAGACAACAACAAAGATATTAAGCTTTACAGTCTCCCTAAAATGGACCCAAAAAAAACATTAGAACTTGGTGTTAAAGGGTCTTCAAAAAACGTTGGTAAAGCAATTAAGGAAATTAAGAATAATTTATCTAATTTAAAGATTAATTGGCGAGACAGCAACTAAAAGCAAATAAAAAAAACTATCATAATCAAGATTTTGATTATAAAATAGGCATCTTAATTCTTATCGACTTTGTATGAAAATAAGCGAACATATTTTAAAAAATAATTTAGTGCTTGCTCCTATGGCAGGTGTTACAGATCGTCCATTCAGAATGCTTTGTAAGAGTTTTGGGGCAGGAATGGCTGTGAGTGAAATGGTGACATCGAATTCACTTTTATATGGCAGTGAAAAGACCTTAAGAAGGGCAAATCATGAAGGGGAGGTGGATCCAATTTCAGTTCAAATTGCAGGTGCCGATCCAGACATGATGGCTGAGGCAGCTAAATATAATATGGACAATGGGGCTCAAATTATTGACATTAATATGGGATGTCCTGCGAAGAAAATTTGTAATGTAATGGCAGGTTCCGCACTCCTAAAACAAGAAAAGTTAGTTGAACGTATCCTAAAGTCAGTAGTTAAAGCAGTAAATATTCCAGTAACTCTAAAAATAAGAACCGGGTGGGATACTGATAATAGAAATGCTCTTACAATTAGTAAAATTGCTGAAGATTCTGGAGTGCAGGCTCTTGCCATACATGGTAGAACGCGCGCATGCTTATATAGAGGAGATGCAGAGTACAATACAATAGCTGCTGTTAAGCGTCATATTAAAATTCCAGTAATTGCAAATGGTGATATTACGAGTCCTGAAAAAGCAAAATTTGTACTAGGTTTTACTAAAGCAGATGCCGTTATGATTGGTCGTGCAGCCCAAGGAAGACCTTGGATTTTTAGAGAAATAGAGTATTACCTTAGAACAGGGAAATATCTTGACCGACCTACAATAGATGAGGTTCAAAAAACAACCATAGCTCATGTTAATGAACTTTATAAATTTTATGGAGAGCTAACCGGATTAAGAGTAGCAAGAAAACATATCTCTTGGTACACAAAAGGATTAAAACATTCTGCTCAGTTTAGATTTCATATGAATCAAATAGAAGATTGTGATAATCAAATAATTGCAATAGATAATTATTTTAATACTTTGAGAGAAATTGATCACTTAATTCCTTACGAAAATGAAATGCTAAATAAAAATAAAGAGATGGTAGCTTAATGACTAATAATAATCTTGCTAATAATATTGATGCTCTGTTGGATCAATATTTTAAGGACTTATCTGGTGAAAACTCAGAAGACCTATATGGAATGGTTATAAACTCGATTGAAAAGCCAATGCTACTTTACGTTATGAATTATGCCGAAGGAAATCAAAGTAAGGCATCTAAGATATTAGGATTAAACCGAAATACCCTAAGAAAAAAACTTAAACTACATAATATAGAAACCTAATTAATGAAAAAAATTTTACGAGCTCTAATTAGTGTTTCAGATAAGACAAATATAATTGAATTAGCCTCCCTGCTAATCAAACATAATGTAGAAATTTTATCCACTGGAGGAACTGCAAAATTATTACTAGAGCATGACCTTCCAGTAATTGAAGTCTCCGACTACACAGGCTATCCAGAAATGTTAGATGGTAGAGTCAAAACATTACACCCAAAAATACATGGTGGCATACTCGGAAAAAGAAATGATATTAATCATATTGAAACGATGAAGATAAATAATATCAATGAAATTGATTTAGTTATTGTTAATCTTTACCCATTTCAATCTACGATTGAACGAGAAGATTGTACATTGGACTTAGCTATTGAGAATATAGATATTGGTGGGCCAACTATGATTAGAGCTGCGGCAAAAAACTATAATAGTGTAGCTGTTATAACTGACCCTAACGATTACGAAGATTTTAGTAAGGAGTTTATTAGAGAAAATGGTTCAGTAACTAGCGAATATAAATTTAAATTAGCTAAAAAGGCATTTATTCATACCACATTATACGATGGAGCTATTAGCAATTACCTATCAAGTATTAAACAAGAAAAAAAAATGCTTCCGACACAATTAATTCAAGTAATGAAAAAAAATCTAGATATGAGGTATGGAGAAAATCCACATCAGACTGCAGCTTTTTATAAAGAGCCAAATATAGTTAAGGGATCTCTTTCTAATTTCACACAAATTCAAGGAAAAGATCTGTCATTTAATAATCTTAATGACGCCGATACCGCTTGGGAATGTGTAAAAAGATTTTCTCAGCCATCATGCGTTATTGTAAAACACGCTAACCCTTGTGGTGTTTGTTCAGCAGACACTAACTTATTGGCTTATCAGGGAGCATTTTCAACTGACCCCACATCATCATTTGGTGGAATTATTAGCTTCAATAAAAAAGTTGACGAACAAACTGCAGAATTGATAATTAAACAATTTTCAGAGGTGATAATTGCCCCAGATTATTCCGAAGAAGCCTTGAGTGTATTCAATAAAAAAATCAATATTAGAGTATTGAAAGTTCCACTTTTTGAAACTAATAATCAATTAGACTATAAAAAAATTGGTGGGGGTTGGCTTGTACAAACCATAGATAAACACGCACTAAATATCAACGAGTGCAAGGTTGTTAGTAAAATAAAACCGACTCCCGAAGAATTAATTGAAATGAAGTTTGCCTGGCAAGTTGCACAATATGTGAAGTCTAATGCAATTATTTTTACAAAAAATAATAAAACACTAGCAATTGGTGCAGGTCAAATGAGTCGCGTAGACAGCACTATAATCGCTACAATAAAAGCAAAAAAAGCTGGCCTATCTCTTTCTGATAGCATCGTTGCATCTGACGCTTTTTTTCCATTTAGAGATGGGGTCGATATACTCGCTGAATATGGAGCAAGATGCGTTATCCAGCCAGGAGGTAGTATCAAGGATGATGAAGTTATTAAAGCCGCAGACGAACATAAACTTGTAATGCTATTTACTAACATTAGACACTTTAAGCATTAATTTATGAACGTTCTTATTATCGGAAATGGTGGGAGAGAACATGCACTTGCATGGAAAATTTCTCAAAGCTCTTTAGTAAAAAAAATATATGTTGCTCCTGGAAATGCCGGTACAGAGATTGATAGTCTTTTAGAGAATATCAATATTACAGATATAGACCTCCTAATTAAATTTGCAAAAGATAAAAATATTGACCTCACCATCGTAGGTCCAGAAGTTCCACTTTCAAATGGAATTGTGAATAAATTTAGAGAAAATGATTTGTTTATTTTTGGTCCAACTAGCGAAGCTGCTCAATTGGAGAGCTCGAAAAATTTTTCTAAGAAATTTATGAAAAGGCATAGTATTCCAACAGCTAAATTTGCAACTTTTACCAATGTAAAATTAGCGCATGAATACATTAATCAAAAAGGCTCCCCAATAGTTATTAAGGCAGATGGACTTGCTGCTGGTAAAGGAGTGATAGTCGCAATGTCAAATGATGAGGCTCACAATGCGATCGATTCAATGCTTTCTGATAATCAATTTGGAGATGCAGGAGCTAGAATAGTAATCGAAGAATTTCTTGAGGGTGAAGAAGTAAGTTTTATAGTAATTTGTGACGGAGAATCAGTCCTTCCACTTGCATCAAGTCAAGATCATAAAAGACTTTTAGATAATGATCTAGGTCCCAATACAGGAGGAATGGGAGCTTATTCACCGGCCCCTATTGTTACACCAGAGATACATAATAAGATAATGAATGATGTAATTCACCCAACTATTCAAGGTATGAAAAAAGATGGTATAAAATTTACTGGTTTTTTATATGCTGGCCTAATGATTGATAAGAAAGATCAAATTAAAACGCTAGAATTTAATTGTAGGATGGGAGATCCAGAGACGCAGCCTATATTATTTAGATTAAAAGACGATTTATTTAAAATTCTTTTTGATGCCTCTCAGGGCAGACTAAATGAACATAATATTAAATGGGAAAATAACTCTGCCATTACCATTGTGATGGCTGCTAAAAATTACCCTAACGAACCTAGAATAAATGATGAAATCATTGGGTTTGATTCTATGAATCAAGATACTTACGTATTTCATGCTGGGACAATTGTAGCTAATGGTAAAATTTTAACTTCTGGCGGAAGAGTTCTTGGTATTACAGCTAAAGCCAAAACCCTAGAACAGGCCAAAAATAAAGCATATCAATTAATTAATAATATTAATTTTGAAGGTGCTCAATACAGAAATGATATCGGTAAAAAAGCTTTTAAACAAATAATTGATAAATCATAGATTACGTCGATTCATTCTTAATGGTGGGCTAATTGCGTACCCTACAGAGTCTTGTTATGGCCTAGGTTGCAGTCCTTTTTTATATAAATCAATAATGAAGATTAATATTCTAAAAAAGAGGGCAAAGAATAAAAATTTTATTGTGATTGGTAGTAACCTTAATCAATTTAATAGATTAATTAATATCATGAATAAGAATGAAAAGAGAAAACTTCATACTAAATGGCCTGGTCCACACACTTGGTTAATTAAAGCCAAAATAAAATCTCCAAAATGGCTAATTTCATCAAATAAAATTGCCTTACGCATTCCTTCGTTTATTCCTTGCAGAAGGATAACGAATGAAGTTGGCTGCCCAGTTATATCTACCAGCCTAAATAAAAGTGGTAAGAGGTCAATTAAAAACTATAGGGATGCACATAGATTATTTAATGGTAGGGTTAAGATAATAAAGGGCCGAATTGGTCGAAATAGAAAGCCTTCATCAATACATGATTTCTCTTCAGGAATAATTTATAGAGACTAATGAATAATTCAATAAATAAAAAGGTAGTAAAAGATTTTTTGGTGACCTTACAATCAAATATTGTTGAGACTATTGAAATGTTAGATGGCAAGAACTTCCTAAATGATTCATGGCAAAGAAAAGAAGGTGGTGGTGGTAATTCATGCATACTTGAAAATGGTAATGTTTTCGAGAGAGCTGGTGTAGGGTTTTCTCATGTAATTGGAACTAAGCTTCCAAAATCTGCGACAGATGCACATCCTGAAGTCATAAACAGGCAGTGGGAAGCAATGGGAGTATCTTTGGTATTTCACCCAAAAAATCCATACGTTCCAACTGTCCATATGAATGTTAGATTCTTTATCGCCTCAAAAAAGGGTGAGGAAGATATTTGGTGGTTTGGTGGAGGTATGGATCTAACTCCTTACTATCCATTCCTTGAAGATGTTACTCATTTCCATCAAACATTAAAAGATACAATTGATCCATATGGAAAAAATCTATACAAAAAATTTAAGAATGATTGTGATGATTATTTTTTTCTAAATCATCGGAATGAACCTAGGGGTGTTGGTGGAGTTTTCTATGATGACTTTAATGAAAAAGATTTTAATCACTCCTTCGAATTTACTAAAGCAATAGGTCAAAGTCTACTTAATGCCTACCTTCCAATTGTTCAAAAAAGAAAAGATGAGGACTTTGATGATCACCATAAACAATTTCAGCTTTTTCGAAGAAGTCGTTACGTAGAATTTAATCTTCTTCAAGATAGGGGTACCTTATTTGGAATTCAATCAAAAGGTCGTATTGAATCTATTTTAATGTCAATGCCACCTTTAGTGAAATGGGCATATGACTTTACGCCAAAAAAAGGGAGCGATGAGGAAAAGCTTTACACTGATTTCTTAATTAAGAGGGACTGGATTTAAGATTAAAGCTAAAGTTAAAGGCTTAGTATCCAATCTACCATAGAAGATAAATCAACATCAGAAATATTTGGATGCGCATTCATTGGTATATTTCCCCAGCTTCCACTACCTCCTTCCTTGATTTTTTTAACTAATTGCTTATTAGCAGATTCTTGGTTTTTATACCTTTTTGATATTTCAATAAATGCCGGGCCTATTACATTTGTTTTAACGCCATGACAGGCATAACATCCATTCATACTTTCTAAGGCCCTTTTTGTAGGGTCAGCTATCGCTGTGGATGCCAATACGAATGTTATTACAAAGCTTAAGATTAATTTATTCATACATTTCAATAGTTACCAAATTTAAATTTATTAACAGTTAGTTATCAAAACTTCTTAAAAGTTCATTACTAAATAATATACAGTATTTGATAAGAATAAATATACTGAGTTAAATGAAGGTTTTTTTCATTCTCAGGCTTATTTATCATCAAAGTTCTTGAACAGAATATTCAGTGGAGACGCTGTGAGATAAGCCTGGATAAATTACAATTGCATTTTCCAGTAGGTTTGCTGTCTCGACGCAAACCATTCTTCTCCATTCGCTCTCCTCACCCATATCGCCCATTTCTTTTGACTTCTTCTCCCAGGGAGTCCAAACAACCGTAGAATTACTATTAGATTTTTTTACGGTAATTACCCGATTAAGCCCTTCGTCTTCAATATAACAATCATTGCTTGTATTTGAATAGACTCTATCAAAAGGTCCATTGAATAAGATTGATCCTTTTTCAATACCACGATTAAAATTATCAAACTTATCGGTATAGACTGAATTTTCAAGACCAGTAACTTTTATATTTTCAATGTCTGAAACATAAAAATATGTATGGTAGCCTTCACTAATTGTAAATGGGTGATTAGATAAATTTGTTGTTTTTAAATTTAGCGATAGAGAATCTCCTGCTACGATTGTTAGCTCCAATTCATAATCATAAGTAAGTTGTTTTATTTGCTCTTGGGATGGGGTCATTGTTAGAACAATCTTGGTGGCTCCATTTTTTAGTTGGGTCGAGCTCTTTAACTTCCATGGAGTGACTCTTGCAAAACCATGAGCACAATATGTACCATCAGTTGGATGATGACCAAACCATGGCCAGCATATAGGTACACCTCCACGAATAGATCGTCCTTTTTCATAACGAGCACTTGTAGACAACCACAACACATCTTCTTTGATTGATTTTGGTTTCCACCAAACAACATGACCACCCTGCAAGCTAATTTTTGCAACTGCCAGTGAGTTTGATATATTAATAAATTCTAGATCACCCTCCTCTTTGGAGTGTTTTACTATATCGTTATTCATTTTTATTTCTTACTAATAAGTTGATTAATATCTCTAACAGCACCATTTGATGCACTAGTGGTCATCATTGCATAGGCTTTTAATGCATCTGTTACTCGTCGCTCTCTAGGTTTTGGATGCCAAGGATTTTTACTATTGTTCATTTCTTCTCTTCTTAGTAATAAATCTTCATTTGTTATTTTTAAATTAATTTTTCTATTAGGAATGTCTATATCTATATGATCTCCTTCTCTCGACAAAGCAATTCCTCCACCCTCCGCAGATTCTGGGGATGCATGACCTATACATAAACCTGATGTACCTCCAGAGAAGCGTCCATCTGTTAATAATGCACAAGACTTACCTAAGCCTTTTGATTTTAAATATGCAGTTGGGTACAACATTTCTTGCATACCAGGACCACCTTTTGGACCTTCATAAATGATAACTACAATATCTCCAGGAATTATCTTATCGCCTAAAATTGCTTCGCACGCTGTATCTTGAGATTCAAATAATCTAACACGGCCAGAGAATTTTAATATTGCTTCATCAACTCCAGCCGTCTTAACAATACAACCATCTTCTGCAATATTTCCATAAAGAACAGCTAGGCCACCATCTTGACTGTATGCATGAGCAATATCTCTTATACAACCGTTATCTCTATCATCATCTAAAGACGGCCATACTTTTGCTTGACTAAAAGCTTCTGTTGTTGGTATTCCACCTGGCGCTGCAAGATAAAATTCTTTCACTACATCTTCTTTAGTTGAAATAATATCCCAATGATCAATTGCCTCACCAAGAGTTTTCGAGTGAACTGTATAAACATCTTCATGCAATAGTTTTCCTCTTTTAAGTT
>Ga0209710_1000557_pt1 | contig 33848 bp, 28 predicted proteins | sample ArcticOcean_MG_C_5_FD_187436 | JGI IMG/M metagenome (GOLD analysis project Ga0209710, IMG submission 187436) | Marine microbial communities from western Arctic Ocean - ArcticOcean_MG_CB4_138 (SPAdes) (version 2) | ecosystem: Environmental > Aquatic > Marine > Oceanic | place: Arctic Ocean...
CTGTGAGGTTAGTTGGATGGATTGCAAGAATTCGTCCAGATTGATCGCATCCTTGCACGTTTCATTCAAATAAAATTGTAAATTGAACTGATTGTTCTGGGTATTATTGTTGTTATGATTGTTTGTTGTGTTACCGAGAGAACCATTCTTGATTGCCTCTAAAAATTGTTTCTGTAAATCCATCATTTGGGTCTGTTGTTCTTCGTTTTTTCGCAATAAGTCCTTCTTTTCTTCCTCGTTCTTCAATATTAGTTCTTGAAATATTGTATTTTGCTCCAATAAAACAGTTACTAATTCTTTTTTTTCAGGGGCAATTTGTGGTTCTGTCTTATTACGAAGACCACATTTATGCTTATGCTTATATAGACCACTTTTATGTTGGTAATTTTTTCCACACTGACACTCAAATCCATTTGCCGATTTTTGTATCTGGGTAGTGTTGTCTATATTTATAATGTGTTTTTGAGTAATTAAATGTTTTCTTAAATCGCTGTTATTTGGTGTAAAATAATTACACTCGTTACACCCATATTTATGAGAGTTTTTTGTATCCATTATTATCCTAAATCTGGATACTATGGATATTATGGATATTAAAAAATCGGGGATAATACATTCCCTATAAAAATGACTTATTTACCAAAAAATGATGCAGTGAAATAACAATACGTAAAAACCAAATTTAAAGCATTTTGCAGTGAAGCCAAAAAAACACCTATTTGTAAAAAGTCGGGACCGATTTTCAAATCCGGACATTTATAAATGTCCATTGCTGAAATTCCATTTGCTTTTTCAATTTACGTTGTTTTTTATAGGTTATACAATTCCAATTACTAATATTGAAATTGTAGTTATAATATTATTCTTATGATTCCACAGTAATAATCTTGTTTCCCTTCTTTTGTAAATCTTCATCGGTGTAAACCACTTGAATAGAAGTTTAACGACTTTTGCTCTTTGTTTTTTTGGATCTTCTTTTGGCTCTTTTTTTTGATTTTCGTTTTCCTCCTTTTTTATCATCAATTTTGACAACACACCCATATTTTTCAATTAAAACACCCTTCTCAACATAAGACATTGTGCCTACTTTATTTGGAATCTCTACCTGACAGTGATTCGCACTGGTTACATCTCCACCCAATCGTGTATTTAACGATGCGACTGGCATTTGTGTATTATTATTTGTTGGTTTAATGACAAATATTTGATGTTCTCCATTGACTACTTCATCTAAGTATGATAATGGAACCATGACTCCAAATAACCCAATTATATCCATATTTAAGGCAGGACCACCTATTATGTTTTCATCACGAGGTTGGAAGGCCATGTCTGTATTTTTACATTGATATATAATCTTGTCTATATTAATATCATCTGCGATTAGTGTTTTAAGTATGGATTTTGTAAAAAAGGCAATTTGTATTTTTGAGGAACCGTCTGAAAAAATAAACAATAAATTGTCCTCACTTTTCAGATACTCGCAAATATTTACGTCTTCCATTGATATTGGGTCGTATTCTATTGATTTTAAATCTGAAAATGGAGGATTTACATTTTGTTCCAATGAAACTTTATCGCGAACAAGTATTAGTTTCTGTATGATTTCTTTGTGTACATTATTCCTCGCAAACTCGAGAGCCGTTTCATCATCATTATTCTTCGCATTCATATCAGCACCAGAATCAAGTAACATTGCCACTATTTCAGCGTGTCCTTCCCTACTTGCCAACATTAGAGTTGTATTGCCATCATGATTCTTCGCATTCATATCAGGACCAGAAGCAAGTAACATTACCACTATTTCAGCGTGTCCATCCCTACTTGCCAACATTAGAGTTGTATTGCCATCAGCATTCTTCGCATTCATATCAGCTTCATTTTCCAGACTTTTCCTCATAAAAACCATATCGGCTTCGTGTGACTGTAGTATTGTCACTATTTCTGGTTTATTATACGCAACCGCTACTTGAAGAGCCGTCTCGCCAGAATTATTCTTCGCATTCATATCGGCTCTATTCCTCAATAGTATTGTCACTATTTCTGGTTTATTATACGCAACCGCTACTTGAAGAGCCGTCTCGCCAGAATTATTCTTCTTATTCACATCAGCACCAGAATCAAGTAGAATTTTAACTGTATTTGCAAGTCCTAGTTCACTCGCATAGAAAAGTACTGAATTGCCATTTTCATCCAGCGTATCCACATTAGCTCCAGAATCAAGTATCATTCTCAAAAAGTCGGTATCATCAACACTATCATCCTGAATCTGCTCCGAAACCATAAAAAAAAGATTGTTACGGTTCTCATTCCAATCAATTTTATCAAGCATTATTTCCATATATTTTTGGCTCGCGAACGTAATAGCCGTATTGCCATCATTATTTTTCACATTCACATCAGCACCATAAGCAAGTAACATTACCACTATTTTATCATGTTCTTCGAATAGTGCCACCATAAGAGCCGTCTCGCCTTGTTCATTCTTCGCATTAACATCAGCACCAGAATCAAGTAGATTTTTAACTTTATTTTCATTGCCTTGTTCACTCGCTGTATAGATTTCAGGTGTGGATGTTCCTCCACACTGTTTTTTTGAACGCGTTTGTCTCTTTGTTTTTTGATTTTTTTTGGATTTTCTCGTTTTTCCTACATATTCATTTTCGGTTTTATGGGTCTTCATTATTATACAATAATATGATATTATTATTATATGATATTATTATGATTCCACAGTAATCACCTTGTTTCCCTTCTTTATTGCTATGTCATCCAGTATGTTTGTAAATATCTTATTGCGGAATATAGGTTCGTTTCCATTCAATCTGTTATTCCCCAAACAAACCGTGCTATATTTGATTCCTTCCTCAACCAGTGGTCCCTCCTCCTCGACATGTTCCGGGTTCTCTTTCATCCATTGATACATCATCCTTTGATAGGAAATGTCAATCCTCCTTACAATATTCTTGGTTTTCTTGTTCTCAATATCCTTCGCCCATTTATCATTTTCTTTTACATATATTACTTCGCGTTTCACATCCGTGCATTGAAGTGGTCGGTTGTGCGGTTCCAATTTATGAAGTTCCTTTCGGAAGATATCAGTGAGCCCCGTAATGAACCCCACTTCGCCCGTATTCACATAATCCTGTGAGGTTAGTTGGATGGATTGCAAGAATTCGTCCAGATTGATCGCATCCTTGCACGTTTCATTCAAATAAAATTGTAAATTGAACTGATTGTTCTGGGTATTGGTGTTATTGGTTGTGTTACCAAGAGAACCATTTTTGATTGCCTCTAAAAATTGGTGTTGTAAATCCATCATTTGTTTTTGTAATTCACCCTTTTCTTCGTCAGTTTTTCGCCGGTCTTCTTCGTTTCTTCGTTGTTGTTCTTCGGTTCGTCGTAATAATTCGTTTTTTTCTTCTTCATTTTTTAATATTAATTCTTGAAACATAGTATTTTGCTCTAATAATACGGTTACGAATTCATTTTTTACTTCTGGTTCCGATGATGTTTCATCGCATAAGTTGTCTTGGTGTAATTGCGAGCACGTCTTTTTATGAACGTGTAAACTCTGTCTAAATTTGTATTCTTTGCCGCAAACACAATCGAACGTATTATTCCGCGTCAATGTTGCGTCAATGTTGACCGACTTACATTGTTTACGTGTAGATAAATACGAACAACTCATTTTATGAGCGTGTAGGCTTTGTCTATATTTGTATTCTTTACCACAAAGACAATCGAATGTGTGTTTTTTCGTCAATGTCCCGTCAACATCGGTCAATGTAAGATGCTTATTGGTGGATAAATGTCTGGTATAATCGTGTTTATTCACACTATAAAAGGAACATTTATTACATACATATTCATTTGATTTATGTTGAGTTTGTATGTCAATCATTCCTTATATATACCATTGACATATTTTACTCTAAATCATTTGCCACGAAAATGACTTATTTACACAAAAAAATGATGCAGTGAAATAAAAACACGTGAAAACCCAATTTAAAGCATTTTGCAGTGAAGGCAAAAAAACACCTATTTGTAAAAAGTCGGGACCGATTTTCAAATCTGGACATTTATAAATGTCCATTACTGAAATTCCATTTGCTTTTTCAATTTACACTGTTTTTTGAATGGATTCTAATATCATAATAGTATACGATGGATTATATAGAAAAGAAACAATTCTTACAAATATTTAATAAAAACCGAAATAATAATACACGCAAAACAAATAAATCAAAACATAAAACCCAGAAAAGAGAGAACCTGACTGAATTCAAATCTTTTTTGAATAATGCTAGTGTAAGAATACATAAAAAAATCAAACCGCTAAAATCGTATATGAAACAAAAAAATATACCCGTGTCAGATATAAAATTAATATACAACGCAATAAAAACAAAGGATGAATATTTAATGCGTTTCTACAATAAATCATTGGAAGTGCCCCAAGATTTAAGAATGACTCACCCGCCAATGAAAAACAAACAATTCAATAATAATGAGAAATCGCAATACAAAAATGTAATACGAAATATGAATTACAAAGGAATATTGGAAGATACAAAATCAGGTATAGAGAACATACCCACATTCTTTGATGTAATCAAGGATTTATATAATAATAATATGATTGATTATAAAATATTATGTCCGTCATCAAGGGCCTATATTGCGGATGGACGAATCGGTTCGGTGTTCTCATCATTATATACTCGTGCATCTATATTAAACCCATATTTGGTATATAGTGTAAACAACCGCCTATTGAACGCCAAAAGTGTGTTTTGTCCTACGTTGAGTTGGGGGTCAACTGCGTATGGATTACTGTGTTCTCCAAATGTAATAGAATATGTAGGTGTAGATGTAATAAAAGATGTTTGTGATAAAACGAAACGGTTTGCGGAAACTGAATATCCAAAAAAGAAGACAGATATCTATTGTTGTCCGAGTGAAAGTTTATTAGCGAATTCAAAATTTTTGAATAAGTATAGAGAACATTTCGACACAATATTATTTAGTCCTCCTTATTTTAGTTTAGAATTATACGAAGGGGAAGACCAAAGCACAAACAAATATCCAACATATGAAAAATGGTTAGAAAAATACATGAATGCGACATTGCTATTGTGTGACAAGGTGCTTGCCTCGGGTGGAAAGTTATGTTGTATCATAGGAAATGTAGGTTCTCAAAATACAAAAGAAAACTATGATATCGTATCTGATTTAAAGAGACTTGCGAGTAAATATTTCAAATTGCGGAGTCAACAATGTATGTTAAATAAAAATGTAAGCGTGACAGTAAACACAGAGCGAAGAGAGCAAATAATCGTGTTTCAAAAAAAATGAACGTTCTGCGTTTGGAATAGAAAATATGTAATATTACACAAAATATCACATATTCTTATGTTAGTTTATCTGTAATTTCGGTGGGATAGTTCATATCTTTGAGAACCCGGACAGCCCCTTTTATTTTAGATATCCCCTTTTTCATTTTATATGTGTAGTTGAATGAACCATCTTCGCGTATTTTAATATCCATTTTATAATTATTTACGAGATTGGATTTTTTGAAGTGTTTAGCGAGGTCTTTGTGATGAGTGGTTAACATAATAGATACATTTTCATATGTGGATAAGTATTCAAGATATGCGATACCTGCGGAACAAGACTCGCGACCATTCGTTCCAGAGAATATTTCATCAATAAGACAAAAATGGCGCTTGTCTTTGTTGTCGTCAATAATATCAATAATTTCTTTACATCGTCTACTTTCCGCTTGGAACAGGGAATCGCGTTCAGAAGTATCCGGAACATTAAGATAAGAACTCAAATAATGATAAGGATTGAGAACCAATGATTCATAAAATCCAAGACCAACTTGTTGACTGAAAATGATATTAATAGCAACCGATTTGAGTGTCGTGCTTTTACCACTTGCGTTGGGTGCTGTAATGACAATATTTTTATCCAAGTCACAATCATTTTTCACTGGCGATTGGTCGACCAGGATAGGATAATATTGTTTTTTGAATTTACAGTTTGCGCTTGCGTCAAAGACGGCATACGAGATGTGTTTAGATTGAATGTTCATATAGACCCCATTTAAATTATCAATATATCCCTCAAATCCCATCGCGAATCTGATACTCGATTCATATTCTGGGTTCTCGAATAGATTATATAAACACTTTAATAGATAACCATTTTTAGAAATATTATTAAATAGACTTTCGAAAGGTTGTATAACTTCTAATTCAGAATAGATATCCTTCATATTTTTGACGTGTGTGAGAACATCGTTATTAAAAGGTAAATAACTCGGACATTGATTCGATATTTGAAGGAAATTCTCCATACTTTGCGTCGAATATTGTGTAAAATCGCGCAATTCAATGAGGACATTGTTGATACGAGATAAATTTTTATAATAACGTATACAAGAATTCACATTTTGATATATCTGAAGACCGTACAGAGCAACTGTAATGATTAAATATATGATTTTTTCCCACGAGAAAGATTCCAAACTAATAAGAGTTTTACCGATGAAATGGTGACGGGCAATATTTTTCAAAATATCATAATACGTAGAGAACGTAATCGGTATTTGTTGAATTTTCAATAAAATAAAGGGGAATACAAGAAATACTATCGGCATCAATAGACTCATGGCGGGCGACATAATGTTTGCGATGGAAATAAATTGTAGGACATCAGAAGATTGATTCAAATGTTTAAATAGATTCCAGTCAATAAATCCATATTTTTCCATAAAACTCGTGTCTTGCTTTATCGTGTCCCATATTTCAAATATACCTTCGCAATTTAATTGATATGGGTTCTCTATTTTTGAATTATGAAATGTAGAAAATTGTTTCAAAATCGTTTGTGTATCGTTGAGATATTCCGTATTGGTAGTATATTGTTTTGACCATTGGGGTATCAATAATTTTCCAAAAGAATGCGATGGCACAAATAGTTTATCATAAATACAATCATTATTTTTTTCGGTAGGCACCAATTCAAGGTCATCGCATATCGTTTCTGAAAGAGAGAATACACAAGTTTCGTCTAAATAATCAATTGGTAAACGAAAGGACTGTATTTGTTTAATTTGAAAAGGCGAATGGAGGACTGGTTGTAATATATCATTATTGCAAATATCAGAATGATTCGTCTCGGTTTCAACTGACATATTTATAGGGGTATCATTGTTGATAATATCCGGAACGAAAAATGATGTTGCGCTTGGTATGATATTCAAACTCATTATCATAATTAGTATAGTATGTATAACAAATAGAAAATACATACTGTATATGAACGAGACAGCGCAAAATTACGCTTTGAGTTCACCGATTTCGATTTTATAAAAGTCTTCAATATACTTCATTTGACGAATATCATTCCGTGTAACAAAATTAATAGCAAGACCCTTTCTACCATATCTGCCTGAACGACCAATGCGATGTAAATAGGTATGAACACTGCCGGTAATATCAAAATTGATAACGGTCGAGACTTGTTGTATATCAATTCCGCGCGCGGTAATATCAGACGAGATTAATACACGAGTATCGCCCTTTCGAAACTCTTTAAACACATCTTCGCGGTCGGTCTTATCCATATTACTATGAATACAAGATACCGAGAACCCATCTTTTTTCATTGCGTCATACAAATCTACCACACGATTGACAGAATTACAATAAATAATACTTTGATTCACACATAAAGTGCTAAAAAGATGTTTCAGTGTTTCAAACTTCTGGTTGTCATTTTCTACAGCAACAAAGGTTTGTTCTATACCATCGAGTGACAATTCTTCCGGTTTCATTATAATTTTTACCGGGTCGCGCATAAACTTATCAGTTAATTCAACTACATGAATGGGTAGTGTTGCGCTAAATACCGCAACTTGAACTTCTTGGTTAAAATATTGGAAAATTTCATAAATTTGGTCTTTAAACTTTCCCGAAAGCATAACATCGCATTCATCTAATACAAAGAGTTTTACAGTATGAACGTTGATTTTTTTACGCATCATTAAATCATATATTCTGCCAGTACATCCAACGAGAACGTGGGGTTTATTTTTTTTAATAGATTCAATATCACTTTGTACCGATGTTCCACCTACCAATAATTTTGTAATTAACCCATCCATAGAAGAACCAAGAGTCGTTATTACTCCGTGAATCTGTGATGCAAGTTCTCGTGTAGGCGCAATAATGAGGATTTGGGTTTCTTTTATGTCTACATCCACCAATTGTAGAGAACTGATAGAAAAAGAACCGGTTTTGCCAGTACCGGACTGTGCTTGTGCGATAACATCTTTTTTAGATATAATTGGATATATAGCTTTTTTTTGTATCTCACTTGGTTTTTCAAAACCATATGCGTATATTCCTCGTAATAAATCAGTGTGCAACTCTAAATCGTCCCAGTTTTGAACGATTGCGTTATTTGTTTCCATACACAATGTGTATAACAATAAAATCTATGCTTTATTACGTTTTCTATATTATTTATTCTATAGAATGATATAGAAATAAATGGTTACATTCTCATAGTAACATATATCGAGATTGAATGTATTATACATTATCCGAATATACACAATTTGAAAAAAATGACACATATTCTTTACCTGATACAATTATTTCAAAAATAAACAACCTGGTAAAGGAGTTGAATATTAATCTGAATGATCCAATTAGTACTGTAAATGATAAAGAATACGATCAACGTTATAAAAAGAATAATCGGCGAAACCGCAAAACAAAACCAAATGACTGGGAAAGACACCCTGAGTTTAAAGTTACTACATTTGAAGATAAATCCGAAGTTGAGAAAATATTGAATAATATACGTATTTCATTGAATAAAATTGCGAATGCCAATTACGACACACATAAAGATCTTATTTTAGAACATATAAAAATTATCACGGACGGTAGTGAATACCAGGAGATTGAACTTGCGACAATCACAAATATAATTTTTAAAGTAGTAGAAACAAACCGATTAATGAACCATTTATACGCAAAATTATATGGTGATTTAATATCACAAAATGATAAATTTAAAGAATTATTAATTGAATATGTTGATAATTATGGTGCCCGATTTGTTAACATAGAATACGCAAATCCCGAAGACGATTATGATACGTTTTGTAAACAGAACAAGGAAAAAGATAATCGAATATCTGCGACATCATTTATAATTGAACTGGTAAAACAAGAGTTAATTGACAAAGAATATTTATCAAACTATATACAACAATTTCAGGAAAGCATTGAAATTAATAAAAATATTGACAATAAAAAACAGAGTTTGGAAGAGTTAACTGACAATATATATTTCTTGGTAACCGACCCAATAACTGAATTACAAGAATTAGGTATATTGAATAATATTAAAGATTGGGTGTCAAATATGACAAAACTAAACGTAAAGGACAATGTTAGTATATCTAGCAGAATTAAATTCAAATATATGGATATTATTGATATATGGAAGAAGCAAACAAACAGTAAAAACACTTAGAAAAAAACTAATATTATAGTATATTACTTTTTAATAATGGTAAAATCAAATATACAACCAGAACACATCGTATATAAAGAAAGTCGCGAAATAGATTCAGACGATATCGACCATGCAACAACAGTATATGATTACAAAGTGTTTGGAAAACATATTGAAATAGGGTTGGGTAACATAAAGCATACATATTCTGCATATAATGTAGTTTATTATTCTATTTATCTAATTTTAAATGATGAAATGGAATCGCGTATAGGTGTCGTTGAAATTAAGAACGAAGATTTAGTAAATAGTTTGGATGAAGATGGGGATTTTGAAATCGAAAAAGGAAAGATTCTTTTATTTGTGAACGAGAAAGAAATAAATGCTGTATTGAATATCGGCGATGAAAGTGATGATGAAAGTGATGATGATTCTATACCCAAAATCATTATTGGTGAAGATATTGATATAAACGATTCAGATAATGAATCAGATAGCGAAATAATCGCACCAAAAATAGTAATAGGCGATGATGTTACTGATTTAACGATTTCAGATGAAATTATTTCAAAAATTACAAAAGAAAATAATAAAGATTTGGAAGATGGTATATTTGAAAAATTAAACAACTTTGAACGCCCCGAAACCTTACTTGAAGAAACAAAAGAACAAGCCTCCAAAATAAAGGAAGAATACAAAGATAGCGCAAATAAAAATTGGATTTCGCGTTTTATGAAAAATGAAAATTATGAAATAATAGACAACGAAGGAGGGGGTGATTGCTTTTTTTCGGTTATTCGTGACGCCTTTTCACAAATTGGTAAAATAACAACACCAACTAAACTGCGAACATTATTATCGAATGAAGTAACTGTTAGTTTATTTCAACAATACCGAGATATATATGAAGGAATATATGGTATAATCAAAGAATTAAGTGCTACTAGAAACAAAATACGAAATGATATTAAAATATTGAAGAAACAGCGAGAAGCAGAACAAAATAAAGAAAATCCCAATAAGAATCATTTGGATGGAATAATTGATAAAGCAAATTTGTTAGTAAATGAATATAAGTCATATGGAAAAGAAGAAAGTGAAACGAAAAAAATGTTGGAGGAATTTAAATTCATGGAGAATATAAAACACGTAGATGACTTGAAAGAATATATAAAAACGCGGAATTATTGGGCGGATACATGGGCGATTTCAACAATGGAACGATTATTAAATATAAAAATGGTAGTATTATCAAAGACCGCATATACAGAAAAGGACTACGATTCAGTTATAAATTGCGGTCAATTAAATGATGACATACTAGCAGAAAACCCAAATGGCTTCAAACCCGATTTTTATATTATAACATCATATACTGGAAACCATTACACACTTGGTGAATATAAGAAAAAACGAATTTTCACATTTCCAGAGGTGCCATACAATATAAAAACCCTTGTAATCAACAAGTGTTTGGAACGTAATTCTGGACCCTACTATTTAATAAATGATTTTCGTAATTTAAAAACCAAATTGGGATTAAACGCAAATGAAGGAGAACCCATAGACGATGAAGATGAATATATGAAACGAGACTTGTATAATAATAAAACCGTTTTTATGTTTCACGCGAATTCAAATAAAAAACCCAAACCCGGCAGTGGTTCGGGTGAAATGTTATCGGATAGAAGCGTAGATTTTAATGAATTAAATAAAATAACAGACTGGAGAAAAAAACTGGATGATTCTTGGGAAGCGCGAATAAAAATAGATAATCATTATTGGAAAACGGTGGAACATTATTTACTAGGTTCTCAATTCAAAAAAGGATTTCCTGATTTTTATTTGAAATTTTCTTTGGACGATGAAGACAGTGAGATTGCCAAAAATTTAGACCTTGCAAAAATCGCAGGCGGTAAGGAAGGAAAAACAAAAAGTACTATTTTGAGAGAACCAAGTATTATTGTTGACCCGGATTATTATGAAGTAAGAGTCAATCCAAGACACGAAGAAGAAAGATATAACGCATTAACTGCTAAATTTACACAGAATTTGGACCTACGAGATGTGTTACTGGCGACGAAAGACGCAAAACTAACTCGCTTTTATCGAGGCAAAGAACCAAAAGTAGATATATTACTGATGCGTGTAAGAAAAGAATTGTAAAACACAAAAAATTGAATACTTTTTAACATAAGATATAAAAAGTATCCAACACAACAATCATGTTATCTTATAACAATAATCAATTATCCGCGCCTATGAGCATTCAAGTATGTATTCTCCCACGAGAGTACAATACGTTAGAGTGTGCTAAAATACTAATCGAAGATGATTTACAGATCGCAAAGGTTAGTAGCGTTCGTATTATTGAAAAAACGATTTATAATCGTAAACTGCAATCAAATGTAACTATAAAAAAAGCGTTTATTGAAATTAGTGAATGGAATGACACAGTTGAAAGTATCCGGGTTCAAAATGAATTATGTTTGTTACAAGAAACAAAATATCAAGCGCAAAATTCATATACTATTTCATTAGGAGAGAACTTAAATATTACGTGGGAGAATGGAGAACCCATGTCACATATTTCGATTCGTGATGCAAAACCTGGTTCGGGTCTTCTTCATACTGAATCAAACAATAATACAAATTTCGTTACAAATAATAATGAGAACCCATATTTACTTACTCTTCAACCAGATGATTGGACCAGTCTATATATTCCAACGATTCCGCAAATGATGTATTTAAGTAATCATGATACTACAATGTCAGTGTTTCAATCAAGTTATATGCGCGATTTTATTGAAAATGAATTAAAAATAGGTAAGGTTTCAAGAATCGATTTTGTTGATCGACGATTGGATAATGGAAATGCGACAAAGGGTGCATTTATTCATTTTGAGAACTGGAATAATAACCATAAATCAAATGAATTAAGAAACGCACTTGATACTGACGGACAATATCGTGTAAAAGGGTATTATGATGGAACTAATATGCGTCACATCATAATCAAAAATGATAATGGAGATAAGGTAAATGGTTATTTCATCTTTAAAATCAATCACAAACCTATTCCGGAAGTATCTATTGAAATGAACGTGTCCCAGTTAGTCGCAGCAAATAAGATATTAGAAGATAAAAATAAGGAAAAAGACGAAACAATCGCACTACTTCAAGAACAAATTACGCAACTACACGCAACATTACCACTTACACAAAATTTATTGTAATCATATAAAAAACAAAAAACAAAAAACAAAAAACAAAAAACAAAAAACAAAAAACAAAAAACAAAAAACAAAAAACAAAAAACAAAAAACAAAAAACAAAAGGGGAAACCTTTTTTTACGTGTTTGGGAATGGAAATATAGTCATTTGTAGGGTATTCATAGCATATTTCGTTACTTTATCACTTTCTTGTGTAAAAGTATATTCAATAACTTTCTGTGTCTCTGTTTCAAACAAATTAAACGCATCTATAAATAGTACATCATTATGTTTCTTTTTTATAAACTTACATAATTGCAGTATTTTGTCATCTATTGCGTTATGTTGTCTATTTGGATAAGAAAAATTAATAGAACTATCGTTATATTTTTGACACCATATGATAAAATCGTTTAAATTATATAATAATAGAGTTTTTATAACATAATAGGAGAGCACTGCGGTTTCTTCTTTATATAATGTATCTCGTTTCTTACACGAAATTTCAGTTAATGAAAATAGGTCAGTGTATTTCAGGTTATAATGGTTCATAATTTTTGAAACTTGAAATAAACCAAACTGAGTTTCTAATTTTAACATGTCGGTAACATCTGCCATACTAGTATTTATTTTGTCACTCTTTTCTTTGAAACAAACAATATGTAGGATATTGAGAACCTCGGCAAATGTTTCTGTATATGCTTCATACAAACGAACATCTGTATTGACCGGAAAAATTGTATTAATAAATTGGTTCGCCTTTGCATTATCAAATCCTGAAAAATCCATTCCCATGTTATGGAATGTTTCGTGTATAAGAACTTTGAACCATTCTTCGTGTCTAAAAATATTAATTTCTGTACTTGTTTTACAACTAGTAGTAAATGCGGTATTCGCGTGTTCTTGTGAAATAACATTACTTTTAATCTCGGGTAGTGTTTTTTTTAGACTTGTAAAATATAAAAATATATTCATATCAATCGAACAATTGTCGGTTGCAAACGCACTAGCAACGTTTAACCAAGTATATATATATTGCACATACTCATTCAAATTCGGGTATATGATTAAATGTAATTCTTTATCAATACAGAAATGTATATTAAATGTGCGCTCATTAACTTTGATAGTAGTTGTGTAATGTGACGTAATATGTTTTTTAATGTAAGTTTGGATAGTATTAGGTATATAATCGAAATTTGTGCTATACATACTGGGTGTTGATTGGACGATATTATGTTCGGATACTTCAAACTGTGTGTTTTTCGCGACTTGATAAGAACTTTGAATCTGGCTTAATAATTGTTGTAAAAAGCCTTCTGTATTTGTGGTATATTGTATTTTCAATACAGGCTCAGCTTCACCCATATTAAAGAACTTATATTATGGGTATAAAAAAATGTAAAAATTGAATTTATTTGTCCCGCGTATATAGAAGTATTAATTTACAAAAATGGGAATTAAAAATCTGAATAAATATTTATTGGATAAATGTAACAAAACATCCATACAGAAAATACATTTATCTAAAATATCTGGAAAAACAATTGTAATAGATACAAGCATTTATTTGTATCAATTTGTCAGCATGAACGCACTATTGGAGAACATGTATTTAATGATTTCATTATTGAAAAATTATGATATTACACCCATATTTATATTTGACGGAAAACCGCCTCCTGAGAAAAACGAATTATTGATGAAACGTTCGTATGATAAAAAAGATGCTGAAGGAAAATATAAATTGCTACAAAATAAGTTGGAAAATGAAACGGACCGTTCATTGCATAAACAAATTATCATTGAAATGGATTCATTAAAACGTCAATTTGTAAGGGTTTACTCAGATGACATAACACGCGTTAAGAAATTAATGAAAGCATATGGAGTTATGTATTATGACGCTATACGCGAAGCGGATGAATTATGTGCGTATCTTACAAATAAAAAAGACTTGTGGGGTTGTATGAGTGATGATATGGACATGTTCTTATATGGATGCAAGGTGATTTTAAGAAATTTAAGTTTAAAAAACCATACGATTATGATTTACAATACAAATGATATTTTGAATGACCTTGAAATGGACCCACACGATTTTTGTGAAGTAATGGTATTGTCTGGAACCGATTATAATATAACGTGTGACACAAATTTATTTGAAACAATGAAATTGTATACTGAGTATAAAATATATACCAAACAACAAGAACAATCACACGATAAATCAATTGATTTCTATATCTGGTTATTGAAGAAAACAAAATACATCAAAGATTATGGGTTGTTATTAAAAGCATATCGTATGTTTCAGGGAGAATTATTTGATGACTATGCGAATTCTGTATTTGAAATTTCAAAACAAATTAAGTTTGATATGGATATTGTCAACGAAATAATGAAAGATGATGGTTTCATTATTTCTTGATTGTGAGAATGTATACATTTTTTTACAACAATGATGATAAATAAGAACCCTTGTAATCTTCAATGCCTGTATGTGTCAAGTTAATTGTAACATCAATATATATTTCACCCCCCATTTGTACCCAACGATTACAAAATAACCAGTCCTCAGACATATAGCGACCATCTTCTACACAACAATCAAACAATGCGAATGCGTATTTATTTTCTATTGGTGTTAGAAATCCAACGTCATCTGTGTATTTGGTTGATGGGAACGAAACACTCATATTTCGGATAACACTGCGTTTTATCATCATAAACCCGGTCGCGACATGTTTCACTTCTGCTAAATTATCTTTTATGCTAAGGGCTTTTTCATTATAATTAACATTATAGTCGACTAATTTATGTTTTATTACATCAATGTCACTTATCTCATCTTGTATGAGTTGTCTATTTTGAGATTTACTCCATTGTTGAATACTTGCAGTATCGACCAAACGGTTCCAATTATAACTTTTCTTTGGATATACCCCACCAACAATGTGTTTGTCACCGATAAGCAATTTTAAAATATCTTCTGGATTCCATTGAATATCGTTATCAATAAATAGGATATGCGTCATTTTTTCGTTATTCATCGCGCGTGCTACTAAATTATTTCTGGCACGCGATACTAAACTATCATTTTTACAAAATTCAATATGAAATTCAATATCTAACTTCCTAAATAAATCGGTTGTAGCTAAAAGAGAACATACATAATTTAAATGACAAGTGCCACCAAAACAGGGTGTTAAAATGTAAAGGCATATAGGTGTTTTTTGTAAATATTCTTTTACAAGTGGGTTTAAATTCTTCATATTTTCATTTTCTACTTCATTTGGTATGGATTTGACTGTTTCATCAAATTCATCATCTATAACCATTTCATTCGTTTCTTCTACAATCATTTCTATGTTATTCACACCGTCCATATTGTCTATATTAGATATTGCGAAAAATATTATCCTATATTTACGAGGAACTAAAAGTATTTGAATAAATAGCACATTATTTGTTCAAATTTTTATTTGGGTTCATTTATTTTTTATTGTTTATAATTTTATCTCTTTTGTATTGTTTATGATTTTGACTCTTTTGTATTGTTTATGATTTTGACTCTTTTGTATTGTTTATGATTTTGACTCTTTTGTATTGTTTATGATTTCGACTCTTTTGTATTGTTTATGATTTTGACTCTTTTGTATTTTTTATGATTTTGACTCTTTTATATTTTTTATGATTTTATCTTTTTATCGCGTTTAAGCTACCACAGGGGTCTTGGGAAAGTGATGCTTCATATAACGCTGAAGATTAAAATAAGTCAACTCCTCATCCTTTCCAATATTAAGAAGCTTTGTTAGCTTGGCGTCGGGATGGATAATACGTCCATTATCCTTGTTCTTTAGACTGTGCAAGTTAATATATACGTTTAGCTCCCTGCTAACCTCGGTTCTTGCCATCATAGAACCCTTCTCCTTGCCTAGAAAAGTTGCTAGCTCATCACTGATTAGAGTGGGCTTGACAAAACCAGAAGGCTTGCGATTAGCGTTGTTTCTACGTCCCTTGTTTGCTGCCTTCTGTGCGGTCTTAATCTCGCGAACAGTGCTCTTCTCAAGGGTCTTAAAATCAGTCTTGATGGTTCCAAATAGACCTGCAAGCTGTTGAAGCTTGGCACCAAACTCTGCCATCTTAGCTGCCATAATATCAGATGCGACAGGCTCTGTAACCACGGGGGCATCTACTACAGGGGCATCTACTACGGGAGTAGGTGCGGGTGCCTCAACCTTCTTGGTGGCAACCTTCTTCTCGGCAACCTTCTTCTCGGCCTTCTTCTCAGTAGTCTTCTTCTCTGCTCTAACCATCTTATTATATTATGTATAGACAAAACCTTTTTAAGTTGTTTTGTATTATAATATATATATTAGCACGAACATGCAACGCATATAACAATACAATGACTTTTAATTGGCACTTATTGATTCGTATAACCATGGTAACGCATTTCGAGCGTCTACCGAGACTAATGTAAACGCTGTTAGCACGTGAAACGAACCAATTGTTTTGTAATCGTCGTTTATACCAGAGAAAATCATATTCTCAATAATTGTAATGCAAACATCCTTCATTTTATCTATATCAAATACATCGTTCATAATGACATCAATTACATCTGTGAATGGATTAAAAAACTGACATATATGTTGTTGTACTGTGCGAGATAATCCGGAACGATGATTCCAAATCGCAAATAAATTACGATATAACAATAAACACCTATGTGAATCTAAATTTGATAACCAATTGCTATTTGTATAATTTCCAAGTCGATCAAATTCAATGAAAATCGCTCTTATTCGTTGTTCTTGTGGTAGATTTCGCATATGAATTAATTCAGTATATTGTTGTTCTCTGTCATTTGTTATTCCAACTTCGGTGTCAATAAAATTGGTTTGCGGGAGGTTCCGTTTTTGTTTTGATGCTGATATTTTAAGTAAAGGGGTATTATTTTTTTTAAACTCGTCAAACAGTATAAAATTAATATTATATATATTTTTTATTTTGCGAATTACATCTGTAGAAAATTCCTCTCGCGTATATGGATTTTCATATTTTTTACTCTTTTCAAACATAGTTATCAAAGACGATATATTGAAACCATAAACGATTTTATTCGTATCATATACACTAAAAAATGATTCGACGTCTATTTCATCTAATGGTTCCATCGTACAAAAATCCATATTATTTACACACAATGAACGGTTATGTAGTGCTGGTCCGCGAGACACTATTGAATATTTTACTAACCATCTTCGAAGATGTTTCTGTATTTTTATACTTGATGTTATCCGTTCAAAATGTGTTCTAATTCTATCTATTAAGATATCTTTTGTACCACTTTTCCTAAGTTCGTATTGATTAATAACTACTTTTAGTTCATTCATTTTATAGTTAGCAAAAACAATATTATTGGATAAATAAGTTTCATATGTTAATAATGGTTTCTCTGGTTTCTTCTTCTCTGGTTTCTTCTTCTCTGGTTTCTTCTTCTCTGGTTTCTTCTTCTCTGGTTTCTTCTTCTCTGGTTTCTTTATTATTACATTTTCTACATCAGACATATTATTTGTTTTCATAATGTCAATCGAAAAAGATTTATTTATATACATTATAATTAGAAATATAGTTTTTGTATATTCAGTATTACAAATTGTGTTTATACTATTTCCGGTTTTTACAATAAATAATATCACTGTGAAACGGTCACCTGTAAAAAGTGAAAAAAAACAATGTATTTAAAAAATTGAATTAAAGAGGAGTCTATAGTTTATTGTATAATACATAACTTCTTTATTATTAAAATGTCATCTCGTTCTACACCTATTGTTTTGTCCGCCGATTCTTGGGACGTGGGGGCGGTTCGGTATATGCAGCCCAAGGTTAATGACCGCGGTGGAAAGTCTATTAACGTAATCAGCACGCAAAGTAATCGTTCACTACACGTTTCAACCCCATTGTTAATGACTTGGGGGATTTCTGACTATATGGATGAAAAGGGTGAGTCGGACGGCAAGTTTAGTATGTCATTGACTTTTCCTAATAGTGATTACGCAACCGAGGCAACCACCGAGTTTCTAGATAAGCTCAAGGATTTCGAGAATCGTATTCTCGACGATGCGGTCAAGTATAGTGATGCTTGGTTTGGTGAGGATTTGTCTCGTGAGGTTGTCAAGCATAATTTCTTCCCTTTCTTGAAGTATTCAAAAGATAAGGTAACCAAGAAGGTTGATTACACCAAGTCGCCCAGTATTCGCGCAAAGGTTCCTAACTACGGAGGCAAGTGGAATGTGGAAGTGTATGATACTCGCCAAAATATGATGTTTCCTTGTGATAACGAGAATATGACCCCGATGGACTTTGTCCCACCCAGAAGTAATGTAGCTTGTGTTCTACAGTGCGGTGGATTGTGGTTTGGTGGAAAGGGGTGGGGTGTTACTTGGAAGCTAAATCAGTGTGTGGTTAAGCCCTTCGTTCAAGAAACTGTCTACGGTAAGTGTCATATTAGTTTATCTGATAACGATATTCAAACAATCGAGCAATCCGCACCTGTGAATGATGAAGACGATATCGGTCAAGATACCGTCAAGGAAACGGTCACTACTACAATGGTGGAAGATAGTGACAATGATGAGGAGGATGAATCAGAAACCGAACATATTGAAGAGGTTGTTGTAGCAGAACCGGTAACGCCAGTAAAGAAGAAGGTTGTTAAGAAGGTTGTATCTACACCAGTGAAGGAAGACACGGTTGAAGACCAACAACCACCCGCGGCACCCAAGAAGAAGGTTGTTAGAAAGAAGGTATCCGCATAAATCATAAAACCAATTACAAAAAATACAAATCATAAAACCAATTACAAAAAATACAAATCATAAAACCAATTACAAAAAATACAAATCATAAAACCAAAATAAACACACTCAAATGAGAATAATATCAAATAATATTCTCATTTTTTTTATTGACAACCTATATCATTGTTGAATTACTTATTCAAACTACACGTATATGAAACATAATATTACTTTTAGTAGACACGTCATAAATATCTTTTGTATTTATCCGCGATATACCACACTGGGATTTGGTTATGACTTGTTCGTCTACCATTTTTAAATCAGAAAGAGCAATAGAAAATGTTTTATTACCAATCTCAATTTCAATCACAGATAATTCCCATATATCTCCTATTTTGAAACTCTTGTGAATATGCAAGTTGTTATTGTGGTCAATCTCGATATTCTCGGGTAACATCGGATAACACTTTACATACATATCATTCCCATCATTGTCATATACCAATTCATTATGCCATAATGGAATTACATACAATTTTTCATTTACTTCTAATCGATATAAATTATTTTCAAAAAGATCATCTATTGTCGGGTTTAATATAATGCGTTCGTCATGTTTCGTTTTATTCGTGATAATCGCTTTTATATTTTCTAACAACTCGTCTGAAAAATGAAATGATTCCTTGTATTTGGTTATTAATGTAAATATCTTCAATAAGATTTTTTTATCCAACTTACTCAACGTATCTAATGCTTTGGTTTCACACGACCAAGATATACGTTGTAATATCGTGTACAATAAATTTTCTTCTTTATCGCGTGCCATAATACTCTTGATAAATGAAAATAAATAATCATTATAACTGGTTTCATCATTATAAGATGACTCGTCTGAAAAAATTGTATTCAATGGGTTCTCATTGTTTCGCAATAAAAACTCATAGGATTCCTTTACATTGCAAAACTTCATATTTGTTTCGTCTTTGTTTTGTAAAGGATTTTTATCAGGATGATATAATAATGCTTTTAAACGAAACTTCTTTTTCAATGTATTCACATCTAATTCTTTGGATGGGTCTATATCCAATGCCTTACACGCGGTTTTATAATTCATTCTCATTATTCACCTTCTCTGCTATATATAGCATTATATTCTCTAAATGATAAATCGGTCTATAATTATTATTGTAATATTTCAAGAATTGATATGTCTTTTGCAATACATTATTTACATCTTTTTCTTGGAATGAACCCTTCGTCGTAAAATAGGATATTATATACCATACACATTCACCGATATCTAGATTGTATGTTAGGATATCATACAATTTTTCACGAAAATTCATATAATCGATTTCTTCAATATGCTCTATTTCTGTAATAATATTATCACATATCGAATTAAATATATCGTTTGGGATTTCGTCACTATTTATCAGTAACGGAAAACTACGAATCTCTTTTAAATTCAATATATTTTGGGTGTTTATATCTTCTAGTATTTTGAAGTTGGTTTCTTTTGGCAGATTGTTCGTTGTGTTTTCTAACATTACCGTTCGAATTAAATTATGTTCCGGAATTTGATTAATATACTCCCCATTATTTCGAACTTTGAAATTATTTTGGTTTAATAACTCGACATATTTATCTCGTGATGGTCTTTGTACACGAACCATATAACACACATTTAAAATACTATCAGGTAAAAAACTGACTTGTTCACTCACTAATATAAATTTAATTTTTGTTACTGAACTTTGATGGTTGTATTCCTGCATATAACTATAAAATACGTCCAGTAATTCCGAATTTATTGTATGGAAATTTTTACACATAATAATGCCGATTTTATCAGTCTTTAATGATACAATATCTACTATTTGGTAAAATATTTCGTGCCATAACTGCTTGGAATTACAACCCAACAATGACATATCTACTTCGTAATGTATATCACTAATCCTACAAACATACTTTGATTTATCCGTGGTTACTGTTAATTTTTTATCGTATTTTAATTCTGTTGGACTATATTTTTTTAACATAAAGAGAACCTGGGAATACTTACCTACCCCAGATGGTCCATAAAAACACATATTTGTAAGATGGTTCTTGTTTTTTGGTAGATTCCAATATAACTGTTTCAATTCAGGATGCATATTATTCATATTCACAGAACGTATATGCTCGTCATAACTTGTTTCGTAATATTTCATTGTATAAGGATATAGTTGTTCTGCCTATATCTTTATGCGATTTGTTACGTATATCTTTATGTTTTGCTGGATATATCCCTATTCCTATCCCTTATTAGATATACGTATCTTCTGTATTACGTCCATAAATTCCTTCGATAAATATACGTTGTATGATGAAAATGATATTATATATATACATAACAAAAATATTGTTATACTACCTACCAGTTTGAGTTTTTCCGCCATATTAAACATATTTCTAAAAATAAAAGTTGATGTATCATTATTGTATAATACAAACAGTAAAACTATTATACATGCTATGAATGAAATTCCATAATCCTCCAGTCTGGTTAAGTCTGTTCGTTGACTTTTATTTAAACGTAAATCTCTTCCTTTTATTTTATACATACCATCTAATTTACCGAGTGTCAAATTCGTCAATATAAGTGAAGCGTTGTATAATAGAAGAGTACTTATTATAGACCCCGCAATAAATACTGAAAAATAATTTACACTAATATCACGCACATATTTCATCTTATATAGTTTGATAGTCACATACCCTGTAAATATGATATTAATAAATGTTAATACACTATTCGCGGTTAAATTTATTTCGGTGGTCTTAAGATAATAAAAACATATTACATATAATATTGTAAATATAAAATAGTCTATTTCAATTACAGCATCTGCCATATTATATTATTATTTACAATAGTATGATATTTTCTTCATCTGTTACTTCGTAATTTTTACTTTGTATGTTTCATATAACCATTCTTCTAATAATTCTTTTTCGCATTCCAAGTATCCTCCTTTGAATTTCTTTAAATTATAAAACTCGGGTTTTTTCATGTTGGGGCGTTTATAATATACATATGCACCAAATTTACCTTTGCGAATGCTCGTATTTTCATTGACTACCCGTAAAACATTGCGCTCTTCTTTATCCGGTTCGTCGGCATTAATTAGTTCAATTACATCATCTATTGTGATTTCATCTATACTTTTGAGAACATTTTTTATACCTATTTTTTTGTTTTCATACTCCACATATAAACCGTATGGACCTCTTTTTATTATCACCTCTTTTTCATTATAAGTACCAAGAGCATACTCTCTCACTTCAACTAAATCATCTAACGTATATTCTTTTTGTTTTAATTTTTCTAAATCCAAATTCATATCTTTCTTTACTGACAAAAATTTATTTTCGTTGTTCTCTTTATAACTAATCACCGGACCGTATTTTTCGAATAACAAAACGTGTTTCTCATCTATTTCATATGTTTGTTTTGATATATTATCTATTGGTTTTGATAATTCCTTTATCTCATTGTACAATTCTTGGCATATCAACGACCACTCGTTTAATACACCATTTGATATATCATCTAACTGCAATTCCATATTTTTTGTATATTCATACGAGAACATCGTATCATAATACTTTATTAAAAATTCTAAAATTAACACACCCAATGGTTGTATTGTCAACTTGTTTTTTTCATTTCCCATTTGCTTTTTGATTTCTTTTTTTATAATTTGAGAACCTTGAAGTGAATATTCTTCACATAGGATTGATTTTCCTTCTATATCTTCGCGATTTACATATCCACGCTGTTGCAGTGTATCTACTATACTCGCAAATGTTGATGGACGACCTATACCCATGCCCTCTAATTTATTAATCAAACCGGCTTCTGTGTAGTGAGACTGTTTGTTTGTAAATGTCATCTCACTATGTATACTATTGTATTTTACTTCCCTCAGTTCACTTGTTTTAAAGAACAATAGAGAACCTACCTTTTTATATGGTTCTTCTTTTGCTCGTTCGTCGCCTATTTTTTTCCATCCTAACAAAATGGGTTCTTCCACTGTATATATATAATTCATTTCATTCGGTGCGCTTATTTTCACGTCTGTTACCTTTATTTTCGCATCAGACATGCAACTTTCAACTGTATTTTTCCAAATCAAATTATACATTGCTTTTAGTCTACTATTTTCACTTTGTATAGCAATAGCAGATAATTGGGTTACACGGATTGCCTCGTGGGGATTTTTGGAATCTTTATTTTCGATATCTTCTGTATTTCCTACCAATTTTTCATCATTCCATTTATTCATAATATATTTTTTTGCTACCTCTATAAATACCTTTGAATATTGTTGGCTTTCCGTCCTCATATACGTAATATATCCAGCCTGGTATAGTTGTTGACATAGGTTCATTGTGTCCTTTGGGGAATAATGGAGAGTATTATTCGCAACCTGTAATAAACGAGATGTACTGAATGGTTTGGGAGCAGTTCTTACTGATGTCTTTGGAGAACCAATTGACAATACGTGCTTATGTTCCTTTGATTTTTCTAAAAATGATAATACATCTTCCTTTGTTTTTAAACATTTGTTCAGTGTAAACTGGTAATCGTGCGTAAAAAATAATCCATATAGCTTATATTTCTCTTCTATCACACTTTTTTTATTTTCTTCTTCGTTGTCATACACCAACCTCAGAGCAGGAGTTTGACATCGTCCCGCGGACAAAGAATTGGATTTATCGTTATATAAATACTTCCATAAATACGGCGATATCTTGTAACCAACCACTACATCCAATACTTGCCGGGCAATTTGAGCGTTCACTAATTTTTGATTTACAAGAGTCGGGTTTTCTACTGCTTCTTGTAACGCAGTTTTGGTTATTTCGCGAAATAAAATACGCTTTGTTGTATTTACATCCAAACTAAACACTTCACATAGATGCCAAGCGATGGCTTCACCTTCTCTATCATCATCAGTCGCAAGTATAATATTCTTCTTTGAGAACATCGAAATCGCCCCGCGCATTTTATCCACGTGTTCTATTTTATCTTTTAACATCGTAAATTTTGGGGCAAATGTGTCCTTTGTATCTATTGATTTTAACCCTGTAATCGTGCGAATATGACCGCACGAAGCTATGCATTGGTAATCTATTCCTAAATACGATTCTATTTTCGCACACTTCGAGGGAGATTCGACTATAATTAAATATGTCGCATCCACGTTTTTCAATATATCATTTCGTGGTTTTGAACTTTTATAACCTTTCTTATAATATTTTGGAGGCATTGAGAACCTTTTACATAAATATAGAATCTAAACTCTATATTTGTTTTTTCATGTGTTATCGTTTATGTATACAGTTTTCATATCAAAAAATAAAATCAGTTTCATCGAAATATTTGTAAATAAATCCAATAAATTCGCTAATAGTTTCTATCGTACTTTCTGATATCCATAAGAACCAAAATGACTATTACAAGACTTACATAGCAATCTGTATTGTGATATATTATCGTGATGACTTAACCATTTTGATGCTAATTTTTCATCTTTTATTCTAATCTCATTTCGTTCATTTTCAAAAATATCAATATTACATAAATTATTCTTCATCACGTTTATATTTTCCATATAAATTTCTTATACATAATTTCCAAGATATATCATCTTCATTTCTACTATTTTTATATTTGTAAAATAATATAAATATATTTTATAATATTTGTTATAGAATGAATAGAGTAGAACAAATGAAAAAAATTCAAAACGACGCATTAGAATTATTTACCAAAAAAAATATTGATTATGGCGATGCCTTTGCCAAATATGGAGTTATCGGTGTTTTAATGAGAATAGAAGATAAATTACAACGTTCTATGTCTATAACAAAAAATGGAGTAAATTTAATAAATGATGAGGGAATTCGGGATACGCTTATAGATTTACATAACTATTCCGCAATGGCGTTAATGTTATTAGATGAATAATCGGCGTTTGAAATGTTAAAAGGTGTAAACCACTCAACTTTATTAACATCGATTTGTTTAGTAGGATGATATTCAACCAATTCTTTAATTATTATATCTTCTATAATTTCTTCATTATTTAGTGATTTTGTAATATTACCAACATATTTATTTGCGTGTGTGATATTCGAACATACCTATTTGGAAACGTATATTAAACAATGAGTTTTCATATTAGAGTTCGGGACATATCATCAGGTCCACACTTTTTTGTAAGATACTCTGGCGGGTTTTTATTATCTCTTCCTTGGGTATTTTTTCCAATTTGTTCTGTATTTCATCGAAATTATCCAATATGTGCTGAATTTTCGGTATAATTTTGTCATAATCTTCCCACATAACACATTCTCTTATATCGAGGTCATTTACTCGTGTACTCATCTCCGAGAGTATTAGTTTGTTCGAAAACACCAATCGGTCACACCGAATATGTTGAAATATATTATATACATTAAATAAATGAATATTTACAATGATCTTACACTTTTTTATTAATTCGTCGCGTTGCTTCTTCCATCCTATTATATTTATTGATTTCCATTCTTGTTTACATACTTCTTCCCAGACCTTATTTCTCTTATATTGCACACTGCTATCAACTGTTTCACTCACTTTATTATACGCACCTATCATACCTACATCGTAGTCATATTCATGTTCAGTATTATATAATATACAAAAATCATTGGGATGATATTGGTAAGGAAGATGTATCACAGAATATTTGTATTCGGGGCGATTCTTCTTGATATAGTTGTTTATAATTTCTATATTGACTACACTATAATCCGCAATGCGAACACCCATATCTATCATATCCATTACGTGTTTGTAACGGGTGTGTTCTGTCAGGTTCTCTACATTCAAAAATATAAACCGAGGGTTTGCTAGAAACTCAACGCTGCGATCTAACGACAACCACATTTGAGTGAATACTACAATATCATTTGTATTTTGGAATTCGGAAGAATCAAAATCGCTTAATTCGATTATTTCATCAAACATCATCAAAGTCTGTATATAATCATCTAATACCCGCATATTATTTTTGTATACTAATATAAATTTTCGATTGTGTTTAGGTCTAAATATATCCATAAAATTGAATTATAATTTGGAATTATATATTATATCACAAATACAAACGAAACGACTTGATAACATGACATTAACACTCACTCTACACGACCGCGATTATACTTCTTGGTCGTTTCACGACGAAGACACAAATATCGAATATCCCATTCAAAGTATTCCATCGGTCAACCCATTACAAGAAAAATTACTTCACGGGGATAGGATTACTATTGATAATAATGGAAGAATTAACGATTGCGTTTCCGCAATAAAGGATTCCAATGCGTCTATACCTGGAATTCTCATATTGGATGGAAATAAAACATACGGTCGAACTCCTAACAAAAAACGTCTCTATTATAAATGTATCCCATTTGATACAAAACTCCCTATTTTCCTTGTTCCGTATAATTTATCTATTGGCTTCTCAAAAACAATCGCTAATAAATATGTTCTATTTACTTACGACAATTGGAAGAATACACACCCACACGGCACATTATCAGAAACAATTGGTAATGTCGATACCGTCAGTGCGTTTTGCGAGTATCAACTCCATTGTAATAGTCAAACTCATTCCATTAAACAATTTAACCGGGCGATTCAACAAATTATTTACGATAATACAGAGGACGCATGTGTTGACAGAATATTACAGAACAAATGTTTCAATATTGAAGACCGAACAGACGAGTATGTGTTTTCGATTGACCCTCAAAATAGTGTTGATTTTGATGATGCGTTCAGCATTCAATCCTATCAAAATGACTCTACTTTATTTCGGGTTTCTATCTACATCGCAAATGTATATGTGTGGTTAGAAGAATTTGATTTGTGGGACCAACTCACCGACCGAGTTTCGACGATTTATTTGCCCAACCAAAAATACCCGATGATACCCCCTATTATGTCAGACCATTTATGTAGTCTTCACAAAAAAACGAAACGATTTGCTTTATGTATGGACGTTGTTGTAAACCAAGACGGAGAAGTTATCTATGATATTCCGTTCCAATATAAAAACGTTATGATATCCGTGTGTAATAATTTCGTATATGAGGAAAAACGCATGCAGGAAAATATACATTATAAGCGGATGTATGACATTACGCAGAAAATGGATAATACTATTACAGATAGCCACGATTTGGTTGCATTTTGGATGATATTTATGAACTCACATACGGGTTCTCTTATGAAACAAAACAAAATTGGTATATTCAGAACAGTTAATTATATTTCTCCACACAAAACCGTCGCGCAATCATTCAATCAATCTACATTACAATTTATTCAATCCTGGAAGAATACATCCGGACAATATACTGTTTATAATGAAAACAGAGAACTTACACACGATATGATGAATAAAGACGCATATATCCATATCACCAGTCCCATTAGACGAGTTATTGATTTATTAAATCAAACTATTATAATGAAACACCTTCATCTCATCTCGCATACCAGTGAGAACTCTTTGCAATATATCAACACGCAATTAACTAATATGGATAACATCAACATTAATATGAAATCGATACGAAAAATACAAAACGATTGCTCTTTGTTACATCAGTTCACGATTGATAACAACATTGTCGACCGTGAATTTAACGGTATTATTATTGAAAAGGAAATGGTAGAGAATAAACAATTTAATTACACGGTATACATTGAAGAATATAAACTCATATCGCACGTTATTACTTCATATGATGTAGATATACATACCCGCGTCCCTTGTAAGCTATTCTTATTTCAAGACGAATACAAACTCAATAAAAAAATACAATTACAACTTCTGCTTGAGTAAAAACTACAAATAATGATATTCTTTGTATTTTTTTACATTCTCCGCTTTTTCTCGTTCAATATATTTCGTATATCCTGCGGATATAAAATTTTTCTTCACATAATCTGTCCGGTTCATTGTATTGTAATACTGGTAATGTTTGTATCTATACATTTCTGGAAATACGCGACTTTCTGTTATTGACTTTGTATACAGAATATTCATGTTTGTATTTCTTTCTATCTTGTGTTCCGTGATATTTCCGAGATTACTATTCAGATAATTGTGTTTTGTTTGAATTTTCATTTATTACTTTACTTAGTATTAGTGTAGATTTTCTAAATACATTTACACCAGTGAAGATTAAAAACCACACCTTTCGATGCAAAAATCAAAACTAAACGGTTCATCTAAACAATTGGCGTAATCCTAACGAATTAAATAAAAATTGAATTGCTGTATGGGTATAATTGTATAACACCATAATTATAAAAATGAAGTCACCATCATATGAACGTTCATTCGCTTCACACGAAAAGGCAAAAAAATTGTAAATTATAAATTAAAAAAATATATAATATTTACTTATTATATATTTAATGACGACATCGTTTTTTAATAAATATACTGACCCAAATAGTGGTATAATTTATTATCAAATTCCCGAAAATACTATATTATATAGAGGTGATTCTAATCCACAGTTTAATCCAAATCAACTTTCAAATATTCCTTTATTTTTTGGATTAAATAATGAAGATGTAGAACAATATGGAGTAGTTTATAGATATAAAACTATAGTGCCTTTACAGTTATTAGCTTTAGATGGACCTAATTCAGTTTTTTTTGATAATGTTCCTGAAAATATACAAACTATATTAAATGAACAATATGGATTTAATGATTATGAACGTCGTCGCAATTCAGATAACATAAAAGATAAATTATTAGTAACATATATTTGTGAAAATGGATTTAGTGGTTATGCTAATGATAGAATGAATCATAATGATCCAGGTAGAGGAGATTTTCATAAAGAAATTGTTATTTGTGATATTCATAATATTGAATATGATGGGAAAGAAGAAATTTCAGAAGAAAAAAAAAAATTTCAACATGACAAATATAAATTAAAACAAATAGGTAATCCAGGTAGAAAACCAAAGCGTCCTGAAAGTTATTTTAATCGCAACGATAATTTACAAGTAGATATGCCTTCTTTTTCATTTGGTATGAATAATAGCTCTAGTTTATTTGATAGTCCTCCTTCGTCTCCTATACGAGGTAAATTAGCTTTTGGTGGAAAAACAAAATCCAAAAAAACAAAAAAAAAGAAAAGAAAAACTATCAGGAAACGCAAATCTAAGAAAGGTGAAAATAAATCTAAAAAATCTAAAAAATAATTGTTTTATAGGATTCATAATGATAAAAAATATGCCAAATGAGACATTTAGGTAGAAAAATAAAAAATCGTTTGAGTGAGCAAAACTGCGATGTTAAAACAGTTCGTTTATTAGCTGTGTCATAATAGTTGCACGTTCCTCTGACATTTGTCTATTTTTATCAGGATGATACTTCAATAACAATTTCTTTTTGGCACGATTCTCTGTAAGTCCTTTTTCATCAGTTAGCAATTCAAACTCAATTACCAATGTATATATCATTGATTCTTCATCGGTGAGTTTGACTCCTTTTTTCTTCTTACGTCGTGGTTCTTCTCTTTTCTTCTTACGTTCTTCTTCTTCTTCTTTCTTACGTTCTTTTTCTTCTTTCTTACGTTCTTTTTCTTCTTCTTCTTCTGTCTTCTTACGTTCTTCTTCTTCTTCCTTCTTACGTCGTACTTCTTTCTTCTTACGTTGTGCTTCTTCTTTCTTCTTACGTCGTGCTTTGATTTCGTCTAGTTCTTTTTCCAATTGAGCTCTGTGTGCTTTGGTTTCGTCCATTTTTTGTTGTAATTTCACTTTTTTTGCGATTTGTTCCTGTTTGTGTATTTTATTTTTGATTGCTGCTTCGGTTCGTTTTTTCTCCTTTTTTTTATTTTTGATTACTGCTTCACGTTGCTTTTCCTTTTCTAATTCACGTTTCTCTTCCGCACTCTTATACGACGGGTCTAATACCTTGCGCCACACATGTTCGGTGTTTATCTTGGCTTTCTGGTCATCATTTAGATTTTTGTTTGTTTTCAATTCGTTAATGGAGTTAAGTATTTTTTTTGCTTTTCTCACTTCTTTTTTTCTGGATATATCCATATCTTCATTGACATCTAAATTATTGTAATAGTTTGACATATTGTATATGATTTGATTATTTGGTTACCTAGACATATACTCAATAAAATCATTCAATTTTAGTTGTTAGTTTACAATTTGTAATAGGGTTATCTGTTACTACTTCACAAATGTATTCAAAATATCAATAAGTATATTTGTGTAACAATATAGAAATACTATCACTAATAATATATACACCATGTTTGGATATACTCTATTTATTATTACGATTGTTAACGCGTTTGTTTCTTGTAACGCGAATTTTGAACCACTATTTGAAAAGTGGGCAACTCAGTTTCATATTAATTTTCGCGACGTTGAACATCGCGGACGTATTTTGAATAACTGGGTCGGAAACCACAAATTTATTGAAACTGAAAATAACAAAAACAATACTTATACTCTTGGACACAATCAATTCTCCGGCATGAATTCAGACGAATTTAGCGAATATCTTACCTTATTTGAAAACAAGCACGTTCACGTCAATCCTGCTGATACTAAGAAGAAGGTTGACGAAGCAAAGTGTTGGATATCTTGTGTAGAACATAGACACGATGTTTCGAAACTTGATACCGTCCAGTGTGTAACCAGTTGTTTGGATACTCACGTCCTCTCAACAACAACTCCTACATCGATTGATTGGGTATCAAATGGCGCCGTTACCCCCGTGAAGAACCAGGGACAATGTGGGTCTTGTTGGAGTTTCTCTACTACCGGGGCTCTTGAGGGTGCTTACTTTATTAAGTATGGACAACTCGTGTCTTTCTCAGAGCAACAACTTGTTGATTGTGATACACGCACAAATGGCGGCAAGGATATGGGCTGCAATGGTGGTTTGATGGACAACGCATTTTCTTGGATCGAAAAGAATGGTGGTCTATGCTCTGAAAGTGATTATCCTTACAACTCCGGAACTACTAAGAAGTCAGGTTCGTGTGATACATTCTGTCAGGTTGACACTAAGAGTGATGTTTCTAGTTTTGTTGATGTCACATCTAATTCTGATAGCACTATGATGGACGCACTCGCACAACAGCCCGTATCAGTTGCGATCCAGGCGGACCAACAATCTTTCCAACTATACAAGTCGGGTGTTTTCACCGGTGCTTGTGGAACCGGTCTAGACCACGGGGTTCTTTTGGTTGGATATGGCACTATGGATGGAAGTGACTATTATAGAATCAAGAATTCGTGGGGCACTACTTGGGGTGATGATGGGTTCATTTACATCGGCAGAGGGTCTCAGTTTAACGACGGAAAGGGACAATGTGGTGTCCTAATGCAAGGCAGTTATCCTGTCCTATAAAAACAAAAATAGTGTAAAATACCATTTTGAAAATTCAAACCCCAATAAAAAATATATACATTCTTTTTATTGGGGTTTTATTGAAATACTAATTTTAGATATCATCAACGTCTATTTCATCATTTTGTTCTGTCTTGAACTGTTCTATATTCTTCAATACCTTCTTGGAAACCAACTCCTTCAGTTCATCGTCTTCCTCCTCTTCTGCTTCTTTGTCGCAGAAATCAACAATCTCATCTTCAGTTGACTGTTTCTGCCCGAATGACGCGTTTTGTAGTTGTTTTGATAATACATTTGAAATTTTTATAGTTGGGTGTTCCTTTAATTGTTTCACTTCGGAATCGTTATATACCGTCATTACGTCGCAATTCTTCTTATCGCGCTCCCATTCACGTAGTCCAACCAACATTATTGTATTTATCGCGATTAAGTTATGGCGCTTGTTCTTTCCACGAAACTTTCCAGGAATATGACCCATTAGCGTATCGCCTGTATCCAGTGTTACTCGACACATACCATTTCCTAACATCGCATCCACGCACGCAAACTGTTCGAGTTCATCTTCAGGTAAGCGAATGCGACCATTTCCAGTGTTACGAACGTGCTTTCTCGCGAGCCCCTTTGTCTTTGTTCCACCTGTTGTATTCTTTACCATTGTAAATTACGTTATTATGATTGACATTAGAGCACTTTATTTAATTCAATTTTTTTACTTTCTTCGCAAAAATATATAAAAATTTCTTTCTATATATAAAATAGGTTTAAATATGGAAAACTTGGTACAAAATGAATTCGAACTCAAGGTTCTTCATATGAAAGATGGAAATACACAAATGTATGTCGACCAAATTACCAAGATAATACAAGAAAAACAATTGAAATTCGATGTAAAATATATTATAGACAATACATTTGACACTACACAAACTGACATGATTGGTGGACATAATGATAACCATACGTATCCATATATCGAATTCGAAAAACGTCTTGATAATATATTGTCGATATTTGGAACAAACGCAACAAGTGACGATGATTATAAAAATAATACAATCACTTCTATCTCAAATGACTCCAAAGATACTACTTCTATCTCAAATGACTCCAAAGATACTACTTCTACCATTCCAATTGATACAGAAACAGATACATCAAACGATAATATTACAGCACCTTCTGATTATTTTTCGTCTCTTGTAAATAAACTAAAATATGATGAACCGATAATTGAAAATGATCTGGATACTAAACCAGATGAGAATGAAACAAATCACATAAACAACACAGATAACCAAAAATATGACAAATATTTAGTCGATATACCTAGCAATTATCAAGGAATATTAATCATCAAACTTACTGTCTTTGTTAACCCACGAGAGAAAATACTTGAAGGTAATATTACACAACTGCACGATTGGTTAAGATTATAATAACCCGAGTATATTATTTCAAAATATACGCAAGGTATGAAAAGACCTAAACTTTGAATTATTTTTTTGGCGTTAACCGTGCCATTTTAAATCTTCAAAGGTGTATACATTGACTGTCATATATTATTGTATATCTTTACAGAACCGAACATGCTAAAAAATATATCATCCGGTTCTTCACGGTCAAGCTATTACACCGACCGAAAAAGAAAGAGAAAGAGATGGGGTTAAAATCCATCGTGATGTTTGGTTATAGTATAAGTAAAGTTATTAGTATAATGTATAATGTATAATGTATAATGTATAATGTATAATGTATAATG
>Ga0209710_1000558_pt1 | contig 33837 bp, 51 predicted proteins | sample ArcticOcean_MG_C_5_FD_187436 | JGI IMG/M metagenome (GOLD analysis project Ga0209710, IMG submission 187436) | Marine microbial communities from western Arctic Ocean - ArcticOcean_MG_CB4_138 (SPAdes) (version 2) | ecosystem: Environmental > Aquatic > Marine > Oceanic | place: Arctic Ocean...
ATTCAAGGTGCTAACTGATGTTGATCTAATGTCAGCATTGAAGAAGATAGACATAGACGATGGTAAAAGGAAACAACTCGACAATTGGTTAAGGTATCTAAACTTGCCAGGCACTAGCGAAAAAGATCCAAACAACTGGTCTAATGAAAGCCGTGACAAAAAAATAGAGATAGTAGTTATGGATGAAAATAATAAATGGAAAGATAATGGAGAACTAAAAAAGTTTATTATATCCTTTGATGAAGACTTTAAAACCCATTACAAAGATGCCTATAATTGGACCCAGGATGGTGGTCAACAATCTCATATTATATGGTCCCAATCGACAGCAGTCGCTTGCAGAAAAGAAGCTAAAAAGAATAAAGGAAGCCTTACTGTAGCACAAATTATTTATTTTTATAACAAAATTTATCTTAAGAACATACTTTCCTCTTATAATTCTTCAAAATATTAATAAAAAAACACTTGACTTTTAGTTAATCTTCTAGTATAATACATAGTAGTATATGAACACAAAGGAGACATACTTATGAGTGACCGTACCTATGGTGCAGAAGAAAAAGCTAAACTAGAACGCCTTGTTAACGAAGGTGTAACTGTTTTACAAGAAGTAGAGGATCTACAAGAAGGCCTCAGAGAAACAGTTAAAGCAGTAGCAGAAGAATTAGATATCAAACCAGGTCTTATTAACAAAGCAATTAAAATTGCCCAAAAAGGTGACTGGGCAAATCATGCAGATGCATTTGATGATTTAGAAACTTTAATTGTTACCGTTGGTAAGGACAAGTAGGTTTGAATAGTATTATAACATTTTTTAAAGATAGCTATAAACTTAGTCCTGTAGCATTTTATTGTGAATTAGTAGAAGCAATGTTCTTAATATCTGCAAGTGCTGTTCTAACCTTTACTGTATTAGATCCTGCAACAAAAATATTTATTCCTATGTACTTAATAGGTTCAGTATTAGGTGTGTGTAGTGCCATTATTAGAAAGGCAGCATTTGTGATAGTATTATGTAGCTGGTTTGTTATTATGAATACAATTGCTATCATTCAACTATTTTTATAGGATTACTAAATGAGTTATGTAGATGCATTTTTTGATCGTGACGCAGATATTATTAGAGCTGTTGAACGAAAAGATGGAAAGAGAAGTTTTACTGAATACCCAGTAAAGTATACTTTCTATTTTGAAGACCAACGAGGCAAGTATAAAAGTGTATATGGTGATCCTCTAAGTCGTATTGTGTGTAAAAGCACTAAAGACTTTCGTAAGGAAGTTGCAATTAACAATTCAAAGAAATTGTTTGAAAGCGACATTAATCCAATCTTTCAGTGTTTAAGTGAAAACTATCTTAACCAAGATGCACCTAAGCTAAACATTGCGTTCTTTGATATTGAGACTGACTTTGATCCAGAGCGAGGCTTTGCTGATCCAAGTGATCCGTTTATGCCTATAACAAGTATCTCGGTATATTTGCAGTGGTTAGACACAATGGTGTGTATTGCTGTTCCGCCTAAGACACTTACTATGGACGAAGCAAAGAAAGAACTTGAAGGCATTGACAACGTAATGTTGTTTGAAAAAGAAGGTGACATGATTGACACTTTCTTAACGCTAATTGAAGATGCTGATATCTTGTCAGGCTGGAATAGTGAAGGATATGATATTCCGTACATTGTTAACAGAACTAGTCGTGTACTAAGCAAAGATGACACACGTAGATTCTGCTTGTGGGGACAACTTCCTAAGAAGCGTATGTACGAAAAGTTTGGCAAGGAAAGTGAAACGTTTGACCTAGTTGGGCGTGTACACTTGGATAGTTTGAACTTGTATCGTAAGTACACTTATGAAGAGCGTCATACATATCGATTAGATGCTATCGGTGAAATTGAAGTAGGCGAAAACAAAGTTCCGTATGAAGGAACACTTGACGCACTATACAATAATGACTTCCGAAAGTTTATTGAATATAACATTCAAGATACTGCACTACTTGACAAGTTGGATAAGAAGCTTCGCTTTATTGATCTTAGTAACGAATTAGCACATGCTAATACTGTTATGCTACAAACTACAATGGGTGCTGTGGCAGTTACAGAACAAGCAATTGTGAACGAAGCACATCACAGAGGGTTGCAAGTGCCTAATCGTCAAAAGCGTGATGACGAAGCTACACAGGCGGCAGGAGCATATGTTGCTTTTCCTAAAAAAGGATTGCACAAGTGGATTGGCTCAATGGATTTAAATTCACTATATCCTTCAGTGATTCGTGCATTAAACATGGCACCTGAAACTGTTGTAGGACAAATCCGTCCTGAGATTAGTGACGCTCGTGTACACGAAGACATGTTCTTAAAGAAAAAGAGCTTTGCGGGTAGTTGGGAAGGACGCTTTGCTACTGAAGAATACGATGCAGTTATGGAACAACGCAAGGACATTTCACTTACTGTAGACTTTGAAAATGGTCAGTCAAAGATAATGAGTGGCGCAGAAATATTTAAACTAATATTTGACAGTAATAATCCATGGATGATTAGTGCTAACGGTACTATCTTTACTACAGAATTTGAAGGTGTTATTCCAGGTATCCTAAAGCGTTGGTACAGCGAACGTAAAGATTTACAGAAGAATCTAAAAAAAGCAAAGGATGCCGGTAATGCAATTGAAGTTGAGTATTGGGATAAACGTCAGTTAGTTAAGAAGATTAACTTGAACAGTTTGTATGGTGCTATTCTTAATCCAGGATGTAGATTCTTTGACAAACGTATTGGACAAAGTACTACACTTACAGGACGTACAATTGTTAAGCACATGAGTGCAGAAGTCAATAAGACTATTACAGGTGTTTATGATCACACTGGTGATGCAATGATCTACGGTGATACTGACTCTTGTTATTTTAGTGCTTGGCCAATTCTTAAAAACGATATTGAAGCAGGTAAAATTCCCTGGAGTAAAGAAAATGTAATTACTCTTTACGACCAAGTATGTGAAGCTGCAAACGTAACGTTTCCAGAAATGATGCAAACAGCATTCCATTGTCCAAAGAGTCGTAGTGATGTTATTGCAGCTGGACGTGAGATTGTCGCACAGTCAGGATTGTTTATTACTAAGAAGCGTTATGCAGCACTAGTATACGACATTGAAGGATTTAGAAGCGATGTAGATGGTAAGCCTGGCAAAGTTAAAGCAATGGGCTTAGACCTTCGTAGAAGTGATACTCCAGTGTTTATGCAAGAGTTTTTAAGTGAGATCTTACTTATGGTACTTACCGACGTTCCACAAAAAGAAGTATTAGAACGTATTACTGTATTCCGTAAAGAGTTTAGTGAACGGCCTGGATACGAAAAAGGTAGTCCGAAACGTGCAAACAAAGTTGGCCACTATCGCCGCTTAGAAGAGAAGCAAGGTAAAGCTAACATGCCTGGGCATGTACGAGCAAGTATTAATTGGAATACGCTTAAACGTATGAACGGTGACAAGTACTCGCAAGAGGTTGTTGACGGCATGAAGGTTATTGTATGTAAACTAAAACAAAATCCACTAGGTTACACAAGTGTAGCTTATCCAACAGATGAGTTACATATACCTGACTGGTTCAAAGAACTTCCGTTTGATGACGGAGCAATGGCAGAAACTATTATTGATAACAAACTAGACAACTTGATCGGTGTGCTAGACTATCCATTAGAAGATACTAAGCGTCACAATACATTTACTAGTTTGTTTGACTTTGGTGAATAAGATGAAGATCAAACTAGAGATAGAAATTGATACAGAGAACGAACAGGACCTAAATACTATTGAAGAAATAATTGAAAAGTTGCGGGAACTAAAGGAGATAATGTAATGAGCCTTAATATTAAAGATATTGGTGGAGAAGTTGCTAAAGAAGATGATAGATATGTTGTTAAAGACAATACTACACTAAAAAACTTAGTAGTAAGTAGTACAGAACTACAGCCAATGAAAAGTACTAGCGGCCACAAACACAAAGGGCAAGAAGAAGTTTATTATTTTGTTAGAGGAAGTGGTAGATTAGAACTTAATGACAAAGTTATCAAATTTAGAGAAGGTGACATAGCACTAATTGAGGACGGTGTTTTTCATCGAGTTCATGCAGGACCGCTTGGAGTTTATTTTGTATGTGTATTTGATGGAAAGAGAAAACATTGAAAGTAGGATTTACTTGTAGCACGTTTGATTTACTTCACGCAGGACATGTAATTATGTTACGTGAAGCTAAAGAATGTTGTGACTACTTACTAGTAGGATTACAAATGGATCCAAGTGTAGATAGAAAAGAAAAGAACGCACCTATACAAACTTGTGTTGAACGTTATACTCAACTTAAAGCAATAGGGTACGTAGACGAGATTATTCCTTATAGTACCGAACAAGACTTAGAAGATATTTTACAAATGTATCCTATTAATATTCGAGTACTAGGGGAAGAATATAGAGACAAGGACTTTACTGGCAAAGATATCTGTCGTAGTAGAGAAATTGAATTACATTTTAACAAGAGAGATCACCGCTTTAGTACAAGCGATTTAAGGAGAAGAGTCTGTGAATAAATATGTCTTTACAAGTGAATCAGTAAGTGATGGGCATCCTGATAAAGTTGCCGATCAAATAAGTGATGCATTAGTAGATGCTGGATTAAAAAACGGCGACGAAACAACTCGAGTAGCAGTTGAAACATTAGTAACAACTAATCACGTAACACTAGCAGGAGAAGTTAAAAACTTTAACCTAAGTCTTTACGATGTAGAAGATATTGTAAGAGCCAAAGTTAAAGAAATTGGATACGAGCAAGAAGGATTTCATCATGAACAACTTGCAGTATTTAATAAGTTACATGCACAAAGTGGCGATATTGGATTAGGTACAGACGACTTTGGTGCAGGAGATCAAGGCCTAATGTTTGGTTATGCATGCAACCATACTCCTAGTATGATGCCAGCGCCTATTCATTACAGCCATGCAGTGTTAAAAAACTTAAAAACAAAGCGTGGAAGTATACTAGGCCCTGATGCAAAATCACAAGTAAGTGTTGAGTATAATGGTGCTAGACGTGATGGTGTTGTTAAACGCATTGATCAAATTGTTGTTAGTACACAACATACAGAAGGTAACGTAGAAGAAGCAAGACATCTTTGTAAACTTGCGGCAATGGAGGAACTAGGAGATTTAATTGATGAAAATACTATATGGCATCTTAATCCTACTGGTAATTTTGTTATTGGTGGGCCAGATGGTGATACAGGACTTACAGGACGAAAGATTATTGTCGATACATATGGGGGCTTCGCTCCTCATGGTGGTGGCGCTTTTTCTGGAAAGGACCCTACGAAGGTAGATCGTAGTGCTGCTTATATAGCACGTTGGATTGCTAAGAACGTAGTAGCAGATGAAATGGCAGACTGGTGTAATATACAATTAAGCTATGCTATTGGTGTTAAACAACCTACTAGCATTTATATTGATTCAAACGGACACAATGCTAGTATTGCTAAGTTTATTGCAAACGAAATTGATCTAAGTCCTAAAGGAATCATTGATAGATTTGATTTGTTTAATTTTAACAAATACAGCGAAAACTGTACATATGGACACTTTGGTGACAAAGATGTTCCTTGGGAGAAAATAGGTTGGTAAGATTCATTTTTGATGTTGACGGGACACTTACTCCTAGTCGAGGAAGTATTGATACTGAATTCCAAAGATTCTTTTTAGATTTTATCTATGCTAATCAAGTATATCTAGTAACAGGAAGCCATAGTAATAAAACTATAGAACAACTAGGTCAAGATATATTTAATCAAGTAGCACGAGTATATAATTGTAACGGGAACGACACTTGGGAACGAGGAGTAAACACTTACACTAACGAATGGATTATTCCTCATAATGCTAAATCTTGGCTAACAGAAAAGTTAAAAGAAAGTAGTTTTCCTTTACGTACTGGCAATCATATTGAAGAGCGACCAGGAATGGTTAACTTTAGTATTGTAGGACGTAATGCTACAATGGAGGAACGTAAACTATATGTGGAATACGATCAAAAGGATAACGAACGTAGTCTTATTGCAGAATTATTTAACAAAGAATTTCCAACTTTACAAGCTACAGTTGGTGCCGATACCGGGTTTGATATTGCACCAATATGGGGAGGTATTAGTACCAGCTGTACTATTAGCAATATGGAATGGTTGCATGAACTTGGCAAGCATACCGGGTTTGATATTGCACCAATTGGATTAGATAAAAGTCAAATTATGAAAGACTTTAATAAAGATGACCAAATATACTTCTTTGGAAATATGATGGAACCAGGTGGCAACGATTATCCATTAGCTATAAAAGTATCAGACCCTATACAAGTATCTGATTGGAAAGAAACAAAAGAATATTTAGAAAAGTTTCAAAAGTCAGGTATTGCTATATGAATATATTACTAACTGGACACTTGGGCTATATTGGAAAGTCGTTGTATGATCGTTTGTGGCTACGAGGATACAATGTCCACGGGCTAGATCTATTAGAAGATTTAGATATAACAACATGCCCATTAGAGTATGATGTAGACTTAGTAATACATCTAGCAGGAAAAAGTGGGGTTAGAGAAAGTATTAACGACCCAAGTGCATATTGGATGAATAACGTAGAAGGTACTAAAAGAATATTTAATGCGTTCAGTAAGAAAACAAGAATTCTATATGCTAGTTCAAGTAGTGCATACGAACCAGCACTAAATCCGTATGCTGCTTCAAAATTTATAATAGATCAAATTGCACCTAAAAATTCAGTGGGCATGAGATTTCACACAGTATATTCTAATAAGCCAAGAGCAGGAATGTTTTTAGATAAACTAATTAACGGCACATTAGAATATGTAACAGATCATAGTAGAGATTTTATTCATATTGAAGACTTATGTGATGCCATAGAACTAATTATGGAACATAAAGAATTAAATGGATTAATAGACATAGGTACTGGAGAAAGTATAAAGATCCACACTTTAGCACCAAGTCTTCCGAAGCGTCTAAATACTATACACGAACGAATGTGTACAAAGGCAGACGTTAGCATATTGCAGGGATTGGGCTTTAAACCTAAATATAAAGTAAAAAAGTTCTTGACAAGCAGTTAATTAGGCACTATAATATAACAATACACAATGGAGATTAGGCATGAAAGACATTCTACAAGACGTGGTATCACATACACACGCACTAGGTTTTTTAACATTAGTTAAAGTTACCTCTGAAGATGGAGTAACATCTATCGATTCTATGGCTGAAGATAGGTCAGTAATTTTATCTTCGGCTACACACAATACTGTATCTGAATTTACAGGAACTTTTGGTATGCCAAACTTAGACAAGTTAGCATTACACTTAAAGAATCCTGAATATCAAAAGGATGCAAAACTAGAAGTTGTTCAAGCAGAACGAAATGGAGAAGTTATTCCAACACATATTCATTTTGAAAATGCTGGTGGTGACTTCCAAAATGATTATCGCTTTATGAATAAAGCAATCATTGAAGAAAAACTTAAAACTGTAAAGTTTAAAGGTGCAGCATGGAACGTATCATTTAAGCCAAGTATGGCAGCTATCAGTCGTATGAAACTGCAAAGTGCAGCTCATGCTGAAGAACCTACATTTAATGTTAAGACTGAAGAAACAGCTGGAGTAACAGATTTAATTTTTAGTTTTGGTGACGCAGCTACTCATGCAGGTAGTTTTGTTTTTCAAAACGCAGTTGAAGGAACATTAAGTCATACATGGAGTTGGCCTGTAGCACAAGTTCAAAGTATTCTTAATCTGAATGGTGAATTAACTATGAGTATTAGTGATCAAGGTGCAATGCAAATTAGTGTTGATAGTGGTATGGCAAAATACGACTACATCTTACCAGCTCAGAGTAAATAATGAATCGTGATTTAACAGCAGCACAAAGTGATTATGCACACTTTCTACCCGCACTTAGCGGATTCTATGCAACGTATATAGGTAAACAACGTTACCCTGATCCTGTTAAAGGAATGTACGTTGACCCTGCTCGTATACCTAGTAACTTAAAAAACGGTATGGAAAGTCTAAACTATCTTAATGCAAAAGAAGGAGCGTTCACATACAAGTGGACGCTTTACTCTGCAGGACATGCTGAATTAGACACTAACAAACATAGTCCTAAAGAAGATATGATCCGTAACAGAGATAGAGCTAACACCTGGGCACTTGGTGACTCAGGTGGTTTCCAAATTGGTAAAGGAGTTTGGGAAGGTGATTGGAAAGATCCTAACTGTCCAAAGGCACAAAAAAAACGTGACGGTGTGTTACGTTGGATGGATGCATACATGGATTATGGTATGATCTTAGATATTCCAGCCTGGGTTGCACGTTCACCCGAAGGTGCAAAAGCAACAGGCATTAGTACATATAGTGAAGCTGTTAAAGCAACACGTATTAATAACGACTATTGGCTGAAACATAGAACTGGTGCTTGTAAATTCTTAAATGTATTACAAGGCGAAAATCATACTGATGCAGAAGATTGGTATCAGCAGATGAAAGACTATTGTGATCCAACAGTATATCCAGACAATCATTTTAACGGTTGGTCAATGGGCGGACAGAACATGTGCGATGTGCATTTGGTTCTTAAACGTCTAGTTGCATTGAGGTTTGACGGACTACTGGAACAAGGAGTACACGATGTAATGCACTTCTTAGGAACGTCTAAACTAGAATGGGCTACATTGTTAACTGATATACAACGAGCAGTTCGTAAGTATCATAACCCGAACTTTATGATTACATTTGATTGTGCAAGTCCTTTCCTTGCTACTGCTAACGGACAAATTTATTGCGAACTAGAAACAGAAGATAGATCAAAGTGGGTGTATCGAATGGTACCTAGTATTGACGATAAGGCAATGTCAACAGACACAACTCCTTTTAGTACTGCATTTGTACGTGAAGGCAAACACAGAAGTTTTAAAAACTCTCCTATTACAGACGGACTAGAAGCAAAGGATATTTGTATATATGGTCCAGGTGATCTTAATAAGATAGGTAAAGAAGGAAAGACTAGTTGGGATAGCTTTAGTTATGCGATCCAAATGGGTCATAATGTATGGAGTCATATTAATGCAGTTCAAGAAGCAAACAGACAATACGATGCAGGACACATTCCTAAAATGCTTGTACAAGAGCAATTTGACAGGGTTTTATTTAGAGACGTTGTGGAAGCAGTATTTGCAACTGACAAACGAGATGAAGCAAATGCAGTAATTGAAGAGTTTTCAAAGTTTTGGATGGCTATACCTGGTACTAGAGGCGCTATTGGAAAGAAAACTAAAAATTCAGGAACTTACTTCAGTGCGTTGTTTGACATAGAAGATACAGTTGAACAACCTCAAGAAGAACTTGACGACACAAAGTTAGAGAGTTTGGAAGATGAGCAAGGTTGATAGTTTAAGGAACCGCCTAAAAACTTTAGAAATTAAGCATAGAGAGCTTGACAATGTCATACAATCGTGTTATACTAATGTTAATATAGATGATAATGTTCAAAGAATGAAAACATTAAAACTTTGGTACAAAGACGAAATACACCGACTCAATCAACAACTAATACAAATGGTTTTAAAATGAAACGATCTTATGACACAGGCGAACAAGAAGACGTTCAATTCTTTACAGGCGTAGAAGTTGAAAAGACTCCTGCATTTGGAATGAAGACATTATTTGTTACAGGTGTACAAGATTACTATGCAATTAGACAAAAATACATTAGCGAAGAATGTACACATATCTTCTTTGGTGCTAATCACAGTTACAATCCAGTTAACTCAAATGACTTTAATCAGTGGGATGCATTAATTACTCTTTTCTTAAAAGACGACATTTTATGTAGCTTAGATATTCCAAGCACAATTGACCTAGAATGGTTTATGGAAGGCGGATTAATTGAATACAATAACTTTATTCCACAACTTCGTGTAGTTGTTCCTTACATTAAACAGTGGGGATACAATGCAATGGTTAAAATTGACGACAAAGGATTTAATGCATCTAATCCAGGAGTCTGGTGCCATAGCTTACACGACTTAATGGATAGAAATAAATTTACACCTTGGTCTAAATACGGCCTTGACAACATATTAGAATGACTGTATAATGATATTACGTGAAGGATATTACGATTATATGCTCAGACGAATAAGAGAGGAAAATAATAAAATGGAAACAACTACACAAGAACGAAGTATTTGGGTAACCTTTAAGAAAGAAGGTATACACTTATATCCTGGAGCAGACACTGATCCTAAACTAGCAACTGGCGATTGGGATGATGTATCATTTCTTGGATTTCCTCATCGTCATATTTTTCACTTTAGAGTACGCATTGAAGTATTCCACGATGATCGCGATATTGAATTTATCCAATTTAAACGTTGGATGGAAAGGTTGTATGCACAAGATGTAATACAACTAGATCACAAGAGCTGTGAGATGATTGCAGATGACTTGTACGAAGAAATTTCTACAAAATACCCTGGCCGTTTTGTAGAGATCGAAGTCTCCGAAGATGGAGAAAACGGTTGCCAGATCTTTTACCCGAAACCTATTTAAGGATTATTAAAATGAGCACGAACTTTCCACCAGTCGACCAAGTGTTTGACGATTTGGAGAAGTTTTTCAACTACTGTCGTTTTGAAGGAAAAGTATATGACGAAAAGTTCCTTTATAACGATAATGCCGCAAGTTGGCAATCATATAAGAAATGGCAGTATTGGATGCAAAATAAAAATAAGAGGAACACACGGAGGAATTAATGACAGCATATATAGTAGACATCGAGGCAGTTGATTCACGTTATACTAGACAGTGGAAACAACATTTGCCTAAGCAACTAGAACGTTATACTAATAGTAACGTAATAGTAATATCTGGTGGTGAAGTTCCTCAAGCAACCACACCAGGGGCTTTCTTAAATTTTGCCGGCACTAATAATTATAAATCTCAACAAATGTTAGAGATTAGTAGATTGTTTGCTGAAGGTAATATTAAAGACGGTGACTACTTTTTATATACAGATGCTTGGAACCCTACAGTTATTCAACTACGGTATATGGCAGAACTATTAGGTATAGATATTCGTATAGGCGGCATGTGGCATGCAGGTAGTTATGATCCACATGATTTTCTTGGTAGGCTAATTGGCGATAAGCCGTGGGTAAGACAAGCAGAGTTATCAATGTATAACTGTTACAACGATAACTATTTTGCAACAAAATTCCATATAGATATGTTTGCAGATGCATTTGCAAATGATGTTGGGGAACTTGATCGTAGATCAATGAAGCGTGTTGGTTGGCCAATGGAGTATTTACATAATAGTCTAGAGCAATACAAAGGTATGCAAAAACGTGATTTAATCTTGTTTCCGCATAGAATTGCTCCTGAAAAACAAATTGATATTTTTAGAGATCTAAAAGAACAACTACCACAATATGAGTTTGTTGTTTGTCAAGATCAAGAACTTACAAAGAACGAATATCATAACTTACTAGGCGAAGCTAAACTAGTGTTCAGTGCTAACTTGCAAGAAACACTTGGCATTAGTTGGTACGAAGGAGCCATAGTAGGAGCACTTCCAATGGTTCCAAATAGACTAAGCTATAGTGAAATGGCTGTTCCAGAATTTAAATATCCTAAAGAATGGACTTCTTCAGTCTCTACATATAACCTTCATAAAGAAATGGTTATTGCAAAAATAATTGATTACATGGAAAATTATGATTCATACTTACCTGTGTTAGTTAAACAAATAGAAATCTTACAAAAAGATTTCTTTTCAGGAAAATTACTTTACGAGGGAATTAAAAATGAGCAATGATACTATAACACTAAGAAGTGGACTTACTTTTGAAGACTCGGTATATACTAACGATACCGGTGGAGAATATACTATTAATATATCAGATGCTGCGCCAGGGCATGTAAGCACTATTGCTCCTGCTTATACATATGATACTGACACTATTAATATTAGTGGTTATAATACTGTAAGTAATATGATAGACTTAGACGAAGTTGAAGAAATGTGTAATGAGTATCCGGGCTTAAAGAACGTATACGAAAAGTTTAAACATGTATATAATCTTGTTAAGCAAGATTGGATTGGTAAACAAAATGAATCTAAGTAAAGGATTAACAGTAATATTTCTAATGATATTACTTAATGCTTGTTCTACTAGTATTGCAATATTAGATGTAGCAGGTACAACAGCAGTATATGCAGGAAAAACAGTTGTAAATACGGTAGATATGATAACACCAGACATTATTAATAAGGAGAATTAAAATTGAGTAAGATTACACAACGTATGGCAGAATTATGTCAACCAATTGATCAACAAATTATGATGTGTAACGGTCGAGAAGATGTTCTAATGATGGCATGTGCTATGCTTACAAAAGTTAAAACAATCCTTGATTCACAAATTGGTGCAGATGCAAGAAAACAGATTATAGGAGATGCAAATAATGATTAAGAAACATTATTATAGCTGGACTGACATTGAACGCATGTGCATAAGCATTGTTAATCAAATGTATGCCGACAACTGGCGGCCTGACTACATTATAGGTATTACTAGAGGTGGTAACGTTCCTGCTACTATACTAAGCAATATGTTAGGCATACGTTGTGAAGCACTTAAAGTTAAATTACGCGACTCTGAAGAAGGCGAAGAAAACGAAAGCAATCTTTGGATGGCTGAAGAAGCATTTGGTCGTAATAATGAAGATAAAACAGGGATAACAGGATCACGGTGGGACCTTAGTCTACGTAAGAAGATACTTATTGTAGATGATATTAACGATACTGGTGCTACATTTAATTGGATTAAAAAAGATTGGGAAAGTGGTTGTTATCCTGATAATGAAAGTTGGGATACAGTTTGGGGGCAAACTGTAAAGTTTGCAGTACTTACTGAAAATCTTGCTAGTGAGTTTGATTACATTAACTTTCATACACATGAAATTAATAAAGCAGAAGATGATGTTTGGTTAGTATATCCTTGGGAAGCTGTAGGAACATACTAATGAGTATTGAAGATAAAAAAAATTACATACAATCTTTAGAAAAAAGTGTAAATGAAGATATTCAGCAATTAAAAAAGATGCAAGAAGTTAATACTAAGTTTTTAGATATGCAAAGTACTAAAGAAAGTATATTTAGAAAGCAACGACAAATTTCAAAACTGGCTCAGGAAATTAAAAATGAAAGATAAAGATTTATTACCGTGGAAAGAAATTTTAGTAGACACAAAACACTTTACGGTATACAAAGACGGCTTTCCAGTAACAGAAGGACATGTTCTTTTTGTACCAAAAAAAGAACACTGGAGTGACCTTACTAAATGTTTTGAGGCAGCATATAAATGGGGTTATGATTGGGTTGAACGTGGGTATTGTGATGCGTTTAATATTGGGCAGAATGTAGGAGTTGAAGCAGGTCAAACTGTTATGTATGCACATGTACATTTAATTCCAAGACGGAAAGGGGACATGGTGGATCCCCGAGGTGGAGTACGACACGTAATTCCATCAAAAGGCAACTATCGAAATAATATCGAATTTGAGTATGATAAGAATGTTGCACACCAAGCAAGGTTTGATTTTTAGGAGGTTTATAATGAGATCAACACTACTAGGAGCTGCAAGGAAACACGCAGAAGGAGAGATAGAACTCCACAAGGCAAATATAGAAGTATATATGCATAACCCTGCCGGCATCGGCGAACACAGTGATATTGTAGAAGCTGTTCAAAAAGAACTTGATAAATTAGCTACAGCAGATGATCGACTAGAAATGTTAAACAAATATTTTAATGGTTGACAAAAACCTAAATACAATGTATAATATAACTATTGTGCATTGTATTTTACTAACGGCAATCCACTGCCTAAACATCGGAGAAATTAATGAATAAAGCACTACAGATTAAGACTAAATTAGAAGACGCAGGCATACGCTATTGGGCTGGTGATAACATCAGCGAAGTATTACAGGCAGGCGATAAAGAAGAACTTATTAATAACGCAACTACAGCATTTGAAGGTGTACTAGATGCACTACTAATTGATCGTATTAATGATCCTAACTCAGAGGGTACAGCAAAGCGTCTTGCTAAAATGTACTACAATGAAATTATGGTAGGACGTTATGATCCTGCTCCAAGTGCAACAGCATTTCCAAATGACAGTGATGAACGTTATGATGGCATGCTAGTAGTACGTAGTGAACTTAAAAGTATGTGTTCGCATCATCACCAGCCAGTAGCAGGTGTAGCATACATTGGTATTATTGCTAGTGATAAACTTATTGGACTTAGTAAGTATACACGTATTGCACAATGGTGTGCTAGGCGTGGTACATTGCAAGAAGAACTTGCAAATGATATTGCACGTGAAATACAACTAGCAACTGATGCAGAACATTTAGGTGTTTACATTCAAGCAACACACGGTTGTTGCGAGAACCGAGGCATTATGGCAACTAGTAGTCTTACACAGACAACTGTATTACGTGGTGCATTTAAAGATGATGCAGGAACTAAGAAAGAGTTCTTCGACAACATTAAATTACAACAGGAGTTTGCACGATGAAGCTAAGATATTCAGAAGCATTCTATAGTGTGCAAGGTGAAGGCAAGTTTGTAGGAGTACCTAGTGTGTTCCTGCGTACCTTTGGTTGTAACTTTCGTTGTATGAACTTTGGACTTGGTAAAGATGAGCCTAGTCGTGCTGAAAAACTTGCAAATGGTCAAAGGTATAATCAAGAAGTAAAAGACTTACTAGACGATGGTATTATTGCAAAGACTGAAAAGTTTAATGACTTGCCTATTATACATACAGGTTGTGATACTTATGCAAGTATCTATCCTGAGTTTAAAGACTTTAATAAACTTGCAGAAGTTGAGGAAGTAGTTGAACACTTGTTATCTCTTACTCCAGAAGGCAAGTGGACAATGGATAATGGACAAGATATTCATTTAATTATGACAGGTGGTGAGCCGTTGTTAGCGTGGCAACGACTTTACGTAGAGCTGTTTGATCACCCACGCATGAGAGACTTAAAAAATGTTACATTTGAAACAAACACTACACAAGTATTACACGACGACTTATACGACTATCTTAACGATAGCAAACGTATTACAGTTACATGGAGTTGTTCGCCTAAGCTATCCGTTAGCGGAGAATCTTGGGAAGATGCTATTAAGCCTAGTGTGGCTCTTAATTATTCCACTGTTAATGATAGCGACATGTATTTTAAATTTGTCGTTGCTGATCGTTCAGATATTGAAGAAGCTGGCAGAGCTGTGCAAGCATACCGTGATGTCGGCGTTGAGTGTCCAGTATATTGTATGCCGCTTGGGGGACGCTCGGAAGAGTATGTCCTCAATGTTAAAGAAGTTGCAGAAGTCTGTATGGAAAAAGGATGGCGATTTACCCCTAGACTACACATCAGCTTATTCGGAAATGCCTGGGGAACTTGATGCATTACATGCAATTAAGCAAGAAACAAATGAAAAACTAGATAAAGCAATGAAAGCACCTATTGACCCTACTGACAAAATACGAAAGGCAGGATATTAATGAATAAAATAAAAGATTGGTTTAATAAAACAGTAGGTAAAAAACCTACAAAACCTACTACCCCTAAGAAAGAAACAAACGAAGAAGTTAGACGCAAAACGTTAGAACTTGAAAAGGTTGCTGCAACTAAGGCTAAAGAACCGTGGGTAGCAGTTATTGACACACAAATTAATCCTAAAGACATTAAGAACGGATTCTTTGAGCTCGATTGGAATAACGAATTTATTGAGCAGTTACTAGATGCTGGATACTCAGGTGAAACTAACGAACAGATTGTTGATGCTTGGTTTAGAACTATTGTTGTACAAATGCTTGAAGAAGAGCAACAATCAGTTGATAGAGATATGGGATATATTAAAGTTGTTCCTGTTAGCAAAGATAAGTCAGAAGTTAGTTGACAACAGTCAAGTTTTATGTTATAATAATAGTATAATAATAGAAAAGGCATACTTATGAGTACATACATATTAGTTGATACAGCAAATACTTTCTTTAGAGCAAGGCACGTAATACGAGGTGATCTTGATACTAAAGTTGGCATGGCGTTACATATAACACTTAATAGTGTTAAAAAAGCATGGAATGACTTTAAGGCTGATCATGTTGTGTTCTGCTTAGAAGGGCGTAGTTGGCGTAAGGATTATTATGAGCCTTACAAGCGTAATAGGCAAGTTGCACGTGATAAACTTACTGTAACTGAGAGTGAAGAAGATAAGGTCTTTTGGGAGATCTTTGACGAGTTTAAAGACTTTGTTACAACTAAGACTAACTGTACTGTTATGCAACACAAGCAACTAGAAGCAGATGATCTTATTGCTGGTTGGGTACAAGCACACCCTAATGACACTCATATTATTGTTAGTACAGACGGTGATTTTGCACAACTTGTTGGTCCTAATGTAACTCAATATAACGGCGTTAGCAATACTATTATTGCACATGATGGCTATTTTGATGATAAGAAGCGTCAGCCGATTATTGATAAAAAGACTAAAGAAGCAAAGCCTGCTCCGCATCCTGAATTTATGTTGTTTGAAAAGTGTATGCGTGGCGACACAAGTGATAACGTGTTTAGTGCTTACCCTGGTGTACGTAAGAAAGGCACTAAGAATAAAGTTGGTCTTATTGAGGCTTTTGAAGATAAGAGTACAAAAGGTTATAACTGGAATAACATGATGCTACAGCGATGGGTAGATCATGAAGGCGTAGAACATCGTGTTCTTGATGACTACAATCGTAATGTTGTACTGTGTGACCTTACTGCACAACCTGGTAATATTAGAAGTATTATTAATGATGTAATTGAAGATCATATGGTTGCTAAGGATATTACACAAGTTGGCATGCGTCTTATGAAATTTTGTGCAAAATGGGATATGCAAAGAGTTGCAGATCAAGCTACCTATTTTGCTGAACCACTTAATGCGAGGTACCCTGGATGACAATAAAAGCAAAAGAAGTTTTAGATGGAAAATTTTGGATTGTTGAAGACGAAGGTGTTAATGTCGGAACATTAACTTTTAATGACGAAAAATACATGCTTAACGATACAAATGGTAAATGTGTTATTTTTAATAACGAACAGCAAGTATCAAAGAACTTTGGTAGTAAAATACTTTGGTCTAAATTAGATATTACTGAAACAGTTCCTACTGAGAAAATAGTACATGGAGTTCCAACTAGTTGTGTTCCATATAATCCTATATACGATGTAAAGAATAAACTACCAATGTTTAGTAAATCAAATAAATCTAAAAGTTTATATTGTGCTGGATATTTTATAATTCGATTTAATAAAGGTTGGGTTAAAAGTTTTTGTCCTAAACTAATTACTATTGAACGTTATGAAAGTAAAGGTCCGTTTAAGTCGGAGATAGAAATGAGAACGGAGTTATCGCGTGTCAACAATAGATGAACCATTAAACACAAGTGCTATTCAAAATTTTATCCAAATGGTAAAATCAGCAGAGGCGTCTAACTCAAAAGAACTACGTCTTCCAATTGCACAAGCAAAGAACCTTGCATTCACTCTTGGTATTACAATGGCTAGATTACATGGTGATTTAGAAAAATTTGTAAAAGAAAGCAAATCAAACGATGGCGAATTAATTGAAGTAAATATGGATGTTGGCGGCAAGTGGTAAACATTTAAAATGAACAGTGTAGGAGTACTATTAAGTGGCGCTGGTTCTAATTTAAATGCAATGATTAACAACGGCATTGATGTTAAATTTGTTGTATCAAATAAACAACATGCATACGGGTTAGATATTGCCGAAGAAGCAAATATTCCTATATATTGTTGGCAAAGTTTAAAAGAACTAGAAGAACAGGTATCTAAGCTAGTTATACAATACGATACTAAGTTACTAATACTTGCAGGGTTTATGAGATTATTAAGCAAGCAATTTGTGCAATCAATGCCAAGTAACAGTATTATAAACATTCATCCATCTTTATTACCTGCATTTTCAGGTGCTAATGCTATTGAACAAGCATTGGAATATGGTGTTAAGTATACAGGAGTAACTATACATTTTGTTGATGAAGGCATGGACACAGGTTCTATTATAGTACAAGAGGCATTAGATATAAATGAAAACGACACCGTAGAAATCCTACACAAACGCCTACAAGAAGTAGAACATAAATTGTATCCGTATACAATTAAGTACCTACTTAATGAAAAAAATAGATAAATATACGTAGTTAATTGATAAGGATTACGTATATGAGTAGACCAAAGCCAAACATACTTTTAGAGTATGTTGATAAAAAAAGTTACAAGAGCGAACAGATTTTAGAAGCAGATGCCATTTGGGCAGTATTCTACGAAGGCAAGCCTTTTAACCTAAAAACACAAAATATACTTACTAGTTACCCTGGACCAAAATATAAAAAAGTTTCGTTTAGTAATCCCGGACATGCTATTAATCTATCTAAGAAATTAAATGAAACATTTAATTGTATCAAATTTTCAGTTGTAAAATTAATTGCAGGTGAAGAAGTTAAAGAATCATGAACTGGAAAGAAATTTATACTAAGATATTTTTAAAAGAATCTGGAAAGTCTGTTAACGAATCCACTATGCAAGAATTTATGCCCGTGTGGTGGCAAAATAATAGAAGTAAAGATAAAGGTGGATTACGACTTACTGATTCTGGAATGGAATTTGTGACTTCAGAAATTGAATTAACTACATACGAGGTTCCTTTTCCAAAAGACTTTACAATGACTTCTAACACCTTAGTATGGTTAGATGAGTTTATTGATTGTCCTTATTGGATTGGTAGGCACGGAATGATAGTTACGAACGAAAAGAAAGCATTAGAACTGCATCTTTTCTCTGGTGATGTTAAGAAATACGGTATAAATAAAGCTCTAAACAGACAGAAATAAAAATACATAATAAATAATACAGCATGACTTAGATAAGGACTATAATTATGGCATATTCAGAGAAAGTGTTAGACCATTACGAAAATCCTCGTAATGTAGGTAAGTGGGATCCTGCTAAAAATATTGGAACCGGTATGGTTGGAGCTCCAGCCTGTGGCGATGTTATGCGTCTGCAAATTAAAGTAGACGATGATGGCATTGTAGAAGACGCATGTTTTAAAACATATGGTTGCGGTAGTGCTATTGCAAGTAGTAGCTTAGTAACCGAAATGGTCAAAGGCATGACACTAGATCAAACACTTGCAATAACAAATACTATGCTTGCCAGTGAGCTTGCACTTCCGCCAGTAAAGATACATTGCTCAGTACTAGCTGAAGATGCAATTAAAGCAGCAGTAGCAGATTATAAAGAACGAAATAAATCATAAAATCTGTTAAAAGAGGTTGACCTTTAGTAAATAAGGTGCTATACTGTATATATAGTTAGAAGTAGGCACTGATAAACTTAGCAATAAGAAGAGGAATACTAAATGTCAGAAGTTGTTATGACACGTACTGTTAGCCCAAATAAGGCTAAAAAAAGCATTATACGAGCTTTTAAGAAAAAACGTCCACTATTTTTATGGGGACCTCCAGGAATTGGTAAGTCTGATATTATTGGACAAGTTACCACTTCATTACCTAACAGTTATCTTATTGACATTCGTTTGTCACTTTGGGATCCTACTGACATTAAAGGTATGCCGTATTATAGTGCAAACGATAATACAATGAAATGGGCACCTCCAGCAGAACTTCCTACTGCTGAGTTTGCAGCACAATATGATAACATTGTATTGTTTTTAGACGAAATGAACTCTGCAGCGCCTGCAGTACAAGCGGCGGCTTACCAGTTAATTCTTAACCGTCGTGTAGGACAATATAAACTACCCGACAACGTCCTTATTGTTGCAGCTGGTAACAGAGAAGCAGATAAAGGTGTTACTTACAGAATGCCAGCACCGTTAGCAAATCGTTTTGTTCACTTGGAACTTGCTGTTGATTTTGATGATTGGTTTGCATGGGCTGCTGAAAACAAGATCCACAGAGATGTTGTTGGTTATTTGACTTTTAGCAAGAAAGACTTGTATGACTTTGATCCAAAAAGTCCAAGTCGTAGTTTTGCTACACCGAGATCCTGGTCATTTGTATCCGAATTACTTGAGGATGATGATGACGAGAGTACCACTACAGATTTAGTTAGTGGCGCAGTAGGCGAAGGCCTTGCTGTGAAATTTAGTGCTCACCGTAAAGTTGCATCGAGCATGCCTAACCCAAGTGATATTTTGGCAGGTAAAGTAAAAGAGCTAAAGACAAAAGAAATCAGTGCCATGTATTCCTTAACTGTCTCACTCTGTTACGAGCTAAAAGACGCATCAGACAAGAACGATAAAAAGTTTGATGATAAAGTAAATAACTTCCTTAGGTTTTCTATGGATAATTTTGATACTGAATTGGTTGTAATGGGCATTAAACTTGCTCTTACCCAATACGGCTTACCAATTGACCCGGACGAAATCGATTGCTTTGATGAATTTCATGAAAAGTATGGAAGATATATTACTGCTGCACAAAAGGCTTAACGGTGAAATGAGTTTGGACGTTCTCAACAAAAACGTCCATTTTTACTTGACATCTACTGTAAATAAGTATATAATAGTATTATAACAGTTACAAGGAACATGGCAAATGAGCGTTGAAGGCAAAAAAAATTGGCAACCAAATCCAGATATTACTCCTGAAGAACTTGCAGAAATGCGAGTCGAAGTACTTGATCGTATCATTATTGCAAGAGTAGGCTTACTACTTCGTCATCCGTTTTTTGGTAATATGGCTACACGTTTACGCATTGTTGCTGCTGACGAATGGGTTCCTACTGCCGCAGTTGATGGCAGACATTTATACTTTAACACACAATTCTTTAATGCACTTACAAATAAAGAAATTGAATTTGTTATTGCACATGAAATTTTACATTGTGTGTTTGATCACTTTACTCGTAGAGAAGATAGACTTCCTACATTACACAATATCTCCGCAGACTATATTGTAAACAACTTATTGGTTCGTGATCGTATTGGTACTAAGCCAACATTAATTGACTGTTATCAAGATTTTAAATACGAAAATTGGAGTTCTGAAGCAGTATACGATGACTTATTTGAAAACTATGATGAAGAACAACTTAAAGCATTAGGTGAATTACTTGATGAACACATTGATTGGGAAGCATCAGGAGAAGACGGTGATTCGCCAGAAGGCAACGGAGCACCAGGTAAAGGAAAACGACCTTCATATTCTAAAGAAGAATTAAAGAAGATACGTGATGAAATTAAAGAAGGCATGATGGCATCAGCTCAAGCAGCTGGCGCTGGCAATACGCCAGCTGAGATTCAACGTATGATTAAAGAACTTACTGAGCCTAAAATGAACTGGCGTGAAATATTACGTCAACAAATACAATCAACAATACGTAACGATTATACCTTTACTCGTCCAAGCCGTAAAGGACAGATGTCAGGTGCAGTTTTACCTGGTATGAGTTTTATGGAAACAATTGATATTTGTATTGGACTTGACATGTCAGGATCAATTGGTAATGAACAAGCACAAGACTTTTTAGGTGAAGTTAAAGGCATCATGGACGAGTACAAAGACTACAATATTAAGTTATGGTGCTTTGATACTAAAGTATATAACGAACAAGACTTTAGTGCAGATTGTGGTGACGACTTGCTAGATTATCAAATTATGGGCGGCGGTGGAACTGAATTTGATTGTAATTGGGAATATATGAAGCTTAACGATATACAACCTAAAAAGTTTATTATGTTTACAGATGGCTATCCTTGGGGTAGTTGGGGTGACGAAGATTACTGTGATACAGTATTTGTTATCCACAGTAATAATGATCAAACCCTAGAAGCACCGTTTGGATTAACTACACACTATGAACTTGCCGCATAAAATTAAAGAGCCTAACCCATTAAACTTTTTTAAGTTAAGAAAACTTGATAGGTTACCACCTCATTTTGAGTTTATATCTGTTCCGTTAACTTACAACATACAAGGTAGTATTGAAAAATGGATACTATATAACTTAAAAGGTCGATTTTATACTGATAAAAGTATAGATTTAGACTCTAGTGACACTATCCAATCTGTGTTAAAGATTGGATTTGAAGAAGGGAAGGAAATGAGTTATTTCACTTTAGCCTGCCCACATTTAAAATATAAGTAAATAATACTGAAGGAGATAATACTTATGAGCGAAGATACAAACATAAACGAACTAGGTGAAGTTTCAGCAGCACCGATGGTAGGAGAAGCACCAACTCCTGAAGCACCTGGAAATAGTTTAGAATTAACTGTAAACGATTTACAGCTAATACGGCAGACTATTGAAGTAGCAACATCTAGAGGTGCTTTTAAAGCAAATGAGATGTTAACTGTAGGAACTGTATTTAATAAATTAGAAACATTTTTAACCGCTGTTGCTCAAGAACAGCAAAAGCAAGGAGAAACAAATGGCTCTTAAACACGTAGGACGAGTTGCTAAAAATAAAAATAAAGTTGTTGTAGCATATAGAACTATCCCCGGAGATTCAAGTTCTGCCGTTATAGTTAATATTAATGCGTTATCAGCAGACGAACACGATGCTCTTATGAAAGCAGTAGAATCAGAAGCAGGTCAAAGTGCATATGAATTTGCAGAACTAATGGCAAGGTCAAGCCTACCAGACGGTAGGAATATGTTAGGTGCGTTTCATGCAACTGGAAAAATGCAGAAAGTAGACGTTTCTAGTATTGAAATGCAGCCAGATCATAAGACAGTAATAAACTTAACCGATCTTAATCAACTAATTGCTACACAAAAAGGTGTTACAATTGATGAGTTAGCTGTTTCTCCAAATGTACCAACTAAGCCAGTAGCAACACCAGTAGCATCAATGGAAACTGCTAATATAGCAACGCCTGCTGCTAATGCAACTGACGTATTGTCAGATACAGACTTAGCCGCACAATTCCGTAGTCAAGCTGATTCATTGTATAAAGAAGCTAAATCACTACGAGCACAAGCTGAGGAATTGGTTCCGACTGTTAAAAAGTCTAAAGCAAAAGCAACAGCTAGTGCCGAAGGATAAAAATAAACTTCCTAAGCATGTTATAGATATATGGCCTGACGTATTTAAAGACATTGACCTTAAAGTTGTGCCTTTAGAATATTTGCACTCTATTAGAGTTGTCTTTCAAGATGGAAAAATTTGGGACATTGATATTCAAAATTCTAAAGACGATAATGGTAAAGAAATAAATGTACAATCAGAGTTAGAGAATATATTCAAACATTACGAGCAAGAAATTTCAAACGTTGACTTTAGACTTGATACTGAAAGAGTTAAACGAGATATTAAGAAAAGAACTGCTCTTTTTATGAAGAAAAGAAGATAAGAATTATTGTTACGTGGCATAAATACATGTAAGAAACTATATTTTAGGAGTTCCAAAGAATGGCTTTAAGATTAAGACGTGGTAGTAATGCTGATAGATTACTTATAACCCCTTTAGAGGGAGAGTTAGTATACACCACAGATTCAAAATTAATTTACATAGGTGATGGTGCAACAGTTGGCGGAGTGCTAGTTGGAATTCAAGCACTAGGTTCAAATTTAAATTTAGCTGGCAATGACATAGTAGGAACTGGAAATATTAATATTACTGGTACTATTACTGCTAGTGGAGATATTAACTTAGGTGACGGAGTAGGTGGTGACACTATTGGGATCCAAGGAAATATTACTTCTAACTTATTGCCAAATGTAGATAGTAATTATAATATTGGTAGTGGATCACTAAGATGGAATAATATATTTTCAACAGGTGTAGATGTTGGTGGACAAATTAATGCTGAAACAATTAATTCTAATATTGTTGCAGACGATAGTACTATTTCGTATAACAAAGCATCAAATACATTTAACGGTGTATTTAATGGTGATTTATCTGGAAGTGTATTCGGCGATGATAGTACACTATTAGTTGACGGAGTTAATAGTAAAATTGTTGGCGCAGTAACAACTCCTAATCTTAAAATTGAAGCAGACGGCACAGATATTAGCTTACTAACAATTTCTTCAAACGTTGTAGGTGCTACTGGTGCTAATGATATTGTATTTGAGTCTTATGGTGGATCTACACTATCACGAACTAATGTAGTAGCTGGTAACGCAGTCGTAGATATAACTTCCAAAGCCTGGCACACAGGTGCCGCTGTGGGTGTAGCAACTATGAGATTTAGAACTGATCCGTTAGGCACATTTAGCAATCCTTCTACTGGCTTGCCTGGAAGTATTCTGTTTAGTACGTTTAATGATGCTGGCACGCAACCACTTCTTAACTTTATGGAATTAGATTGCCAAGGAAGATTAAATGTTGGCGGTACATCTGTTAGTAATCCTTCTTTACCTGGTAAAGTTCGAGTCGTTGGCGGAGTAACTTCTACTAGTTTTATGCGGCCAGGAGTATATGCAGATGATACAGCACGTGACGCGGCAATTACAAGTCCAGCTGCTGGTATGATGGTGTTTAACACAACAGGTACCAAATTCCAAGGTTACACTGGCGCTGCTTGGGTAGATTTAAACTAATTTAATAAGTTTGATAACTTCAGATAACGGATCATTAAATCCTATCTGAAATAATATTCTAGATTGAGTATTTTCTAAACAGCCATGTTTAACTTTAGTATTAATTAGCACCGGTCCGGAATAGTGATAACAATCTATAAAATTATTATCATTATCTACCCAAGTTATTGGATTTACAGTTTCTCCAATAGGAATAGTTAATACACAATCCCTAGCATCTATATGATACGGTAGTTTACCTGTTACTACTGCAATATGTGCTCTACTATAAAGATACATTAAATCAGAATGTAATGGTAATCTTACACAATATTTTGCAATTTTTTTAAACAAGTTGTGAGTTGAATAGTCAACATTACTATTTTTTAAATAAAAGTTTTTATATTGATTAAACACTGGCCTAAGTGTTCCATCAGGATTTTTACCTTGAACAGCGACTGCTTTGTCTTGATAAGTATTTTTTAGATGCTCTAAAAATTGATAATCTTTTTCATCTAAATTTAAGTCAACTTGATGGTATAAAATATTATTCATGATTATGATGATCCCCATGCCTCCACGATAGCGGTGTTAGCCATGCTATCTCTGGTATATTTCTAGGCACGCCATTTTTGTGGCCTAACCAATTAACTAAGCCGTTTACATGAATTGTATAAACAACAGAAGGTGCAATCATAAACAATACCAGTCGTAGGTCAATAGTTGCTAATATTAAAACACATAAAAAATGTAGTTTAACTTGATTATGATGTAAAAACACTAATGATTTACTTTTAACTAAATCTCTTGCACTTGCTGGATTAATTTTTACTTTCTTCCACATTAATGTATAAACCCTCCACCAGCCAATGTGTATTGGACTGTGCGGATCTTTATCAGTGTCTACATGTTTATGATGATGTCTATGTATTACTGAGAAGTTAAACGGACCACCTGCAGCAGTAAATAAATTAATTAAATACGAGTATACATTATTATACCAAACATCTTTATATTTTCCATGTGCAATATATAAATGTCCAATATGTCCAAATAAAGCAAACCCAATATATCCACTTAATACGGACATAATTATATATGCTGTTTCCCAATTGTAATACCATAGCCCAGCAACAAGTGCAATATGATGGAAAATAATTATACTTTTATTTCTATGAGCTTTAGTAAAGTTCTGTAAGTTTTTGTAAAAATTATGTATCATAACCTGGATTTATCCTATCTAATTTTCTCTTCATTGCAGACCATAATAAAGGTGGTGCTCTATCTGACTGATTATCTGTATTGTATTTAGTAGTGCGATCTGTAACATCTTTTTCAATCGGTATAAATAGATTATCTGTAGATTGGATTGCTAGTTGTATTTCACACGCTCGCTGAAGTATATATTGATTAAAAAATGCACTATCAATTGTTTTTGCCGTAACAAGAGAACCGTGATTCTTCATCATGCAAAAGTTATTTTTTCCTATGCTAGATACTAATCTTTCTTTTTCATCTTCCCAGAAAAATATTCCTTCATAATCATGATATGAAATATTTTTAGTAATATATACTCCGTACTGAGAACACGGCTGTAGTCCGTTAGTAAACGACGATACTGCAACAATAGGAGTTGTATGTGTGTGTACAATATAATTTATATCTGGACGAGCTACATGAACAGCACTATGAATATTGTATCCAACTTTATTGTATAGTCTTTCTTCTGAAGATCCATCGTTAAGGTTTATTTTAATTAAAGATGATGCTGTAATTTCTTCGTACAAGTAACCATACGGATTCATAAGAATATAGTCCGTTCCAGGAATTCTAGCACTTATATGTGTAAAAATTGAGTCTGACCAATTAAGTATATCGAATATTCGATATATTGCAGCAAGATTACATCTTGTTTTCCATTCAAGTTCTAATTGCATGTATAAAATATTTCATTAAATCAAACTCATACCATTTATTTCTTATATCAGTAGTATACGACGATTGATAACAATGATGTGTATTATGCATACCATTACCAATAGTTAGTGCATTTAAAATTATATTGTTAGTACTATGATCAGGTGTATTGTACGTTCGGTAACCGTGTCCATGTCCTACAATATTAACAATTCCTGTTTCTAAAAAGAATCCAAAACACGGAAATGCAAATAAAAGTAATAGAGGATATATACCAAACATACTTAATACTACTAACCATAAATAAAATAATTTAAAATAATGCTTATGAATAAACATTATCTCAGTATCTCTAATAATGTCTTTGCCGTATTTTGCTGACGGAACAAAATCCGAACTCCAGGTTCTTAAAAATATTTTTAAGTTACCTGCTATTGCCGGAGGATGCGGATCATCTACGGTATCTGAGTCTTTGTGATGGACTCTATGTGTTATAACCCATAAAAATTGACTACCATGGCCTACTATAAAAGATATAAATTTAAGAACTTTATCCCAAAAATTAGATGTTTTAAATGATCGATGAGAAAAATATCTATGTAATGCTACATCCCCTCCAATTTTACCAATTGTATAGTACGACAACAGACCTAATAGCAATACTGTCCAGGAAAAATAATTTACACTCCAATATAAAATTACTATTATAGATAGTGCAAAATTAATCTTCATCTTTGCAGAAGATGAAAAAAGTTTATCCGGGTCTAAAGTCATTAATATGCATACCTAAATTTTTCAATATATTCTTCAATTGTTATTACTTTGCTATCAAGCACAATACCTGGTTCTGCATAACCTAAATTTTGTAAGCCTTGAGTTCCTTTGTGTAAGATTTTGTCATAGTTACAAGTCTGTCTAACCATAACTCGCTTACTACAATCTTCTGTCATTCTTCTATGCACTGTAATTGTTTGATCCATCATGATTAATTCGCCATCGGCCCATTTCTGTTCGTACATAAACTCAGGACGCATAAACCAATTCTTTAAATATTCCATGATTTCATTGCTATCGGCTTCGCTATATCCTTTAAAATGATGCAATGTAGCATAACTTAAACGAATACCTTTTCGTCCAAGCGGGCTATAACAAACAACAGGTACTTCGCTATCATCAATTGGACACATGTTCATTCTTAGAATGTTATCCTGACTTGCGTTTAATCCGGGTGCCATTTTGTTAGGAACATACTTATGGACACCTACTAAGTTTTCAAGTTGATCTTTCCATTCACTCGACAAAGTTTCATAAGCATCAGCAGTTTGTAAAAATTCAGTACTTGTATTTTCTGTACCTTCGACAGACATAAGCACAATCATTGGTACAAAGTTTCCTGTACCTTGTCTATCACAATGCCAATCTAAAACACCTTCGGCGAACATGCCTAGAAAATCACCCTCTTCATCTCTTTTTCCGGTAACTCGTATCATTCCGTCGTATTGCTCAAGGCCAGATCGAATTTTTCTAAGTTCTTTAAGCGTTTGTAAATCTTTTTTAGTTATATTTTTAGACTTTCTACGTTCTGAAGTCATTTTGTAAGCAGATTGGTCTACACCGCCGAACGGATTGCCAAATATATTAGCAATATAATTTAAACGTTCTGGAGTTACACTACAGTTGTCTTTATTAATATAAACTAATAGTTGATCAGCAGATATTAATCCTACTTCAATTAATTCTTCATCTGAACAATTTTGCAAATTGATATCATAAATTTCAACTCCTAGCGAGCCAAAGCCATTTAGTTTTCTTATTTTCATAATTACCTCATTTCAACTGATTTATGATTGCAATTTCCCAAGCATCTCGAGGTTTACCATCTCTATGACCTTTATAAAATTTGTACATAGAATTAATCACCTAGTAATATCTCTCTCCATTTAGTTCCATCGTAAAACACTGTGTATGGAGTTTTAGAATTTTTCCCGCAAGGATCCCATTCATTTGGATTACCACTAGCAACAGTTATCATTCCTGCTTCGCCTTCTGCCGGCGGTGTTGATTGCACTCTTAACTTTGCAATACCGTTAATATCTAACCTTGCATTAGGCGACGGGTGTTTTGTTCCTATTCCAAAATTATTATGATTAGCAATTACAAAAACACCATTTTCTGGAAACAAATGTCCTTCTGTTTTTTCACGATTGCCTAGTAATAAAAAGTTTGAGCCACCAACAATTATAGAGTTAGCACCTGATCCATTTATATCTTCTTTTTCAAAAACAACTCTTCCAAAAACAGTATGCGGCAAGGATAAGTCTGCCTCGGGATCCCGGCGAATTAATTTTAACGTAGCTCTATTAAACCAACTGCTAGTAGTTGTCCGTACTTGTAGTGTTGCAGGGGTGTCAATATCATTGTTGCTATTAGAAACTGTTAAAATGTTAGTATCTGAAGTAACTATATCTTTTATATCATTTAATTTTTCTATTTTATTGTTCCTTTTTATTGTTTCATTAGACTATTTTTAGTATTTATCGGTGACATAATTTATTATATAAATAATTGGCCATTATAGAATGATGATGTTCTTTTGGATGACTATACCCGTGAACATCATCATCCCAATTTTTTACAATCTGACTAAAAGAGTAATTACAATCAATTATAGACGATAACTTAAAAACTTCGTTAGACAAATTTTTATATTTGTTCTCTAATAACGGATCAACTACCCAAGGCCTATGCATAAATTGTAATAGTATCCTATTGTTTAATTGTTTAGAAAGAAAATTTAGATGTTTCAACGACAAAAATGTATTAAAAAAATACTGATTTACATTTGAAATATATAATAAAAATTCATTATAAAATTTTGTTGAGGGCCAATCATGTTTCCAATCAAAAATAGTTTTATGTGTATTGCCGTTTTTGTCTATCCACATCCATCTTTCATACGGACTGATTCCTACAATAACAAGATCGGTATCTTTTATTAGAGATGCCGATAGATCTAATTCTATATTGTAAACTGATAGCTGATTATTGCCTGCTGGAACTGATCGATTATCACAATCAACATTAAATAATTGTGCTAATTTATTAGCCCATGATTTTGTCTTAGAGTAATTTTCTATTTCTTCAAAAGATACATCAGAGTTTATATATTTTTCTATAAACAATTTCCTAGTATGCTGTTTTTTAATTTTATCAATATCAGAAATATCAAATTTACGTTTATAATCGTTATTTAAAAATAATTCATTTCCTATTTCTGAACCGGCGGTAATACTACATCCGTAAAATACAATCCTATCAAAATTTATTATAGTATTGTCACGAACAATTGATGCCATTATTAATAGCCACCTTCGTTCATTTTAACATGCTCGCTCATTGGTGCTACTTTAAAATCTGCTGTTAATCTGCCACGGCGGTTATTTCCAGGTAACGGAACACCATCTGGATTTGAGAATGTATTCCAATCAGCTATTTTAAACCATATTCCGCTTTTATGAAAAGGTTTACCTTTAGAATTTTCAGATAAAGGAAATACAAAACTGCTTTCTTCAATATCTTTGTTTTTATAGATTGGATTATTTCTCCAGCTTTCTATATAATCTACACTTAACTTAGTTTGTTCTGATACTAAATTAATTAATCCTTGCATAGTGTAGTTACTATCCATAGTTATAATTTGTCCACCGAGGTTTTCATCAAACATACTTCGTCCTAAATTGCCAACGTTTTTTATCCTAGCTAGTACATTAACTACACCAGTTTGATTATATAAATGTAACAATCTAGAAACTGCTTCATCATTAACACCTTTAACAATAATAGTTCCGGTATCAATAATCATTCTGTTATTAACTAGATTTTGAAGAGCTGCAATTTTTTTAGTTGCACATCTAAGTTCGTCAATTTCTTCGTACCAGTCGTCGTTGTCAACTCCGTTTAGGCTGAGATATATGTGAGATAATCTATTAGATTTTAGTTCTTTGACATACCTATCACTTGCTAACCGAAGTCCGTTAGTTAACAAAGTTGCACGATGACCTGTTTCTCTTATTCTGCGGATAAGTTGAGGCAAATCTTTTCTCATAGTAGGCTCTGCACCTACTACACGTATCATAGTTTTATTGGGGAATTTTTTAATAGTTTCAATTAGTATATCAGCATCTAGATCAGGTATGTTTCGATTAGGAATATAACAATTTTTACAACTCATATTACATCGATGTGTAACATCCACCATTACATCACTAAAATGATTATGTTCTGGGTCTAATTCATAATATTGCATTTTTGATACTCCTGAGGTTTGCCCTATTTACACAGTATTTACCTAGTAACGCTACTCGATCTGCAGCATCTGAGTTTTTCACAGAATGTTTATAACATCCATTCACAAAATATAGTTCTCCAGGTTCCATAACAACACTGTCTCCTGTTTCTGACATAAAAGTATGACGTCCTTGGATTACACATAAACATCGTAACGTAAATGGTTCATCGAGATGAAATGGAAGAGTTGAATTTGCTTCTAATTTGCCAAATCTTAAATGATGTATGCCGGACAATATATTATATTCATTTGGCAGCGTTAATTCATTTGTGTATAATTGATTATAATATGTTGTTAATTCATCAAAAGCTTCAACTGTAGTTCCTTTAATGCCATCTTTTTCTCGCTGGTATTTTGCATAATCACTTGATACAGGTGTGTTACTATATACAGAATATGCATAATCTAACCATTCTTTTTTTACTTTTCCTAATAGCAAAAACGCCGGTAGTTGTCGTCCTTTAACGTATGCCCTTAGTGTCTTTATATCGTTCATGGTATTCCTCTATGCTAATTTTTTTAAGATCAAAATTTTTAAATTCTGTTAAGTAATATATAGCAATACTCTGCCAACATTCCGGCTTTGGTCTAGGACTACCATCTGATAAACATTTGCAAGTGTTGTAAAGATCAGGCAGCAATTCAAATTTATATTGCGGTTGCCTGTTCGTCAGCATTTCTAAAGCTCTTCGTTTTTTTGGGTTTTGCATACTGATAAAAACAGAACTAAACCCTCTAGCTTTAGCTACTTCCATCTGATATGGTATTACATAAAACGAATTGTATCTTAAATTGTTGTTAAAAGGGCTAAACATACCGCCATTTTTGTTCCAATCATAGTAGTATGTTCTATCTAATATACGTGCAGTATAGTTTGGATATCGACCACCGTTATACAATCCACTAATAGCAAGTAGTTTATCATTTTCAACCAATACAGTAAAGCACTCATAATCATTAAGTTTAGACTCTAAGTCAACATAATTTTTTGCATTATGATGTCCAGAATTAACTATTTCTGGGATTGAATCAATTACACGTTGTTTCCATTTATCTGATGTTAATATATTATAAATTTGGATAGTCATAAGCAATCCTGTGCATTAGTCTATCTTCCATTTGATCAAACTGCCAACGCTTATGAATACTTAACCATTGCTCTGATAACAACAGATCGTGGTTTTGCCATTCATGATGGTAAATGTATTTCTCTTGTACCACGTGTTGTCGCAATTCTTCAATTAGTGCATCACATTCTTCTTGGGGAGTATTTTCCATTTCTAAAATTTGATGGTAGGGAAAATAAAGTCCTGTTTGGCCACCGTCATTTGTATACACTAAAGGAATTCCCCAATCTCTATTGATATGCTCTTTGAATTGTGATGACTCAGAGTATGTACCCTTTCGGTATCCGCAGAATACTTTTTTATCAGCAATCTTATCTTTCAATGTCTGAGGTAAATCATTATACGTAACAATGTTATTGATGAAACTGGTTTTGCTGTTAACCATACCTGTTTCACCCCACATCCATATTATTGGTTTACGTTCTGGAGAACTACATCTGTTTGCATGCCAGTCAAGAGTACTGGTGTGCCCAAATAGTCCAATAATACCATCTTTATTTTTTTTACCTGTTACTCTAATAATACCCGGTAATATTGTAGTATCGTCTACCCGTTTATCTTTAATTGTACTAATAGGGTTGCCTATAATTTTAACAATTCGAAGTTCTTCTTCTGGTGTTAAATTTTGGTCTTTCATTATTACTACTGTGCTACGCAATAATGTTTTATGAATATATTTTATTTGATCATTATTAAATGTAGCAATTTGACCACACACTTCTACTGTCCAGCCGTTGTCTAGATAATGCATATCTAATCCAAAATCATTTTTAATTTTTGTTATCATTTTCTTATCCGATCATTTTTGAACAAACATCATTAACTGCTTCATTTGTTAATTCAATGTTAGCTACTAAAAAGTAACATGTATCAGTAGGACTAACATTACATAATGTATGCATTTTAGCAGTATCTATAAAATAAAAGGTACCGTCGTCAAATTTTAAAGGAGTGTCTTCTAATAAAAATACACAACTCCTTTTTGGAAATCTAATAGGCAAAAATAATCTAAATGCAGATATTCCCGGATACTTGCTATCTCTGTGCCAAGGAAAAAATCCGCCTGGTCCCATTTTAATAATGTGCGTTCTACTTACTGAAGTGCCAAAATGATCTAACCATTTAGCAAAATACGGATACACTTCAGTTTTAGCTTTAAAGTTGTTTTCAGTTAATCTAATTCCTGTATTATCATAATGTTCATAAAGAGAATCTAAATCAGGAATACCAGACATGCCGCCATCGTGGCTAACGACGCTAAGTGCAAAACGATCAATTTTTTTTTTCGGATTATACCTTACCCAATCATATTTTTCTTCTAATTCTTTTACGATATTTTCAACAGAAAATTTCAAATTTATCGGATAACAACTACCGAAGCGAGTTAGTATTGAATATAAATCATGTCCTATCATACTATTACTTATTAGAGCATTTCTTTACTATCTGTAATTGTGGCTTCTATTTTTGTGATTATTTAACATCTTTGATTTCTCTATACATATTAATATTTATATAGCCAAGAAAACATATACAGTAAGTAGTGGTTTATAAATATTACATAATGATCAATATTGTAGTTACAAGCAAACCAGTAGACGGATTACTATATTACAGTTATGAATATTGTGATATGCTAAACAATGCTGGTTACCCTGCACGAGTTGTTATTATCTGTCACAGAAAAT
>Ga0209710_1000561_pt1 | contig 33706 bp, 26 predicted proteins | sample ArcticOcean_MG_C_5_FD_187436 | JGI IMG/M metagenome (GOLD analysis project Ga0209710, IMG submission 187436) | Marine microbial communities from western Arctic Ocean - ArcticOcean_MG_CB4_138 (SPAdes) (version 2) | ecosystem: Environmental > Aquatic > Marine > Oceanic | place: Arctic Ocean...
AGTTACTGAAACGACGCGTGCGCGAGCTGGAAAGCGTGGTCACAGGGTTGACAGAGACGACGCGTACGTCGACACGACGACGGGTACCGAAAATATCAAACCACTCATCTGCGGGTGGTGGTGTTTTGAGTTTCGGACTTCTTCGCGCCGTGAGGAAGTCCACACGAAAGCAATCGTCGCGGCGGTCGTCGTGTATCTCGTCGTACGCCCCGTCCTCCGAATCCGAATGGGTTTCGGATGTTGACGAGCTGGGAGGTACTGACGAAGCGCAAAAACAAAAAGCGCGTCTCTCTGCACAGGACATGACGAAACGCAAGCCCTGGGGCTCGGGTTTCGCCACGTCGAACGTTGACGGGAAGTTGGGTTTGTCGCCGCTGAAGGAAACGGCAATCGAGGCGGAGGCGAATCGAAGGACAAACACAAAAAAAGCGCCAGTCGCGCCGGCCGTTTTCGTAAGAAACCGCAAACCCCTGGTCAGCTTATCCAGCGTCGACGCTGCTAGACATGGAGTCCAACGACGCCGGCCTCCGTTCCGGGGAAGCGCGAAGCAAATCAGTAGGGTTGCGTTGCCCATCGCCGTGGCGCGGACGGCGGGTGGGTTTCGGTACGAATCGAACGGAAACCACATCACCGAATTCCGCGCGAAAAAAGAAACGTCGCTGCTAAAGCTGAAGCTCGCGAGGGTCGCGGCGAAGCGCAGAGGCGCCACGGTCGCCGCAGTTAGGGCAGGCTCCATCACGGAATCGCCCGCCGTTTCGTCGTTGGGGGTGTCCCGAGAGGTCTCGCACAACCCGTCGCCGGCGCCGTCGCCCAAGCGCGCAACCTTTTTTAGTGCCGAACCGAATTCCGAATCCGAAACCGAAAAACAAACCGAGTTAGCGTCGCTTCGGAAAACGTTCAATGCGACGAGAGCGGAGTACGACGAGTTAACACGGGCGATGACCTCGGCTCATGGGGGTGGGCATGCTGTAGATGACGATGCGCTGGATGACGTGATTGATCGGTTGAGGGAAGTCAGCACGGCGATTGCGAAACGCGCCGCGCGGTGATGATTTTGTCAAAATGTATTTTTAGTAACTCCGGATCCGGTCTACCCACTACACTGGTACTCGAGTAAACTCTCTTTATTTGAAACGAGCGGTGTATTTCCCCGCCTTGAGTTACCGTACTCTCGAGTCGTTCTCAAACATGATTGTCGCGCTTCTTCTCACTCTGGGGCGAAGTAGGTAACGGTGACCGGTAACAGTTCCTCCGCGTTCGGCGCGGTTCCCGTGGACGGGTCGAGGTAGGCCCGGCCTATGAAAAACAAATCGTTGAACGGCGCGGGGGCGACTTCCACGCAGGATACGTCCGGGTCGTCGTCGAAAACGCGACACAAACCGGGGCTGGCGAAGGCGTGAGCAAACAAATTGCTTTCGTCCTCGCGCCTCCACATCCGGTGGTCCGCGAACGCCGCCACCCGCACCGCCGCCGCGCTCACCAAGCTCAAAGCTCCCCCCGTGTGGTAAGCGGCGAGGTTGGCGAACGCGGCGTTTCCTAACTTGACGCTGTCCGCGCCTGTGAAGAGCGCGAGGAACGGCTTGTCGCCAGCGATGGATTCGGGCGACATGGTATACGTGCAGTCCCTCGTCTCACCGAAGCACCCGGACTGGATATTCACGTCCCGCGCGCCGCCCACGCGGAACGGGGAGTAGTTTCCGGTTGCGAGACACTTGTCTCTGTCAACGTCAACGGGCGCCATCGACGACGCCCGTGTCGTGACCCGGAACCCGGCGGCGATGACTTTGTTTTTGACAGACGTTTGAAGAAATGAGGCGGCCATCTCCAGTCGTAGTTCGTTCACGGGGATACCTCTTTTCGGTGACGGCGGCGTTGCGGTGATCGCGACGAGCGGTTGAAGGGAACGCCCCCCTCCCCGCGGCGATCGCAAAAGCATCACGGAGGTCCACGTTTGTTTGGCGTACTCGCGAGCGTTTGCGTCGTAGACGCGGAAGGAAAACGTCAGGTCGTCCGCGCGATCCAAAATCGAACGACCGAAGCTCACCCGGTCCACGGCCAACTGCTCCAGGTTCAGGGCTGTCACCGGCACGCCGGCCGCGAGAAACGCGGTCGAGACAGCGTCGAACGTGGCGAGGTCGCCGGTGGACACCAAGACCGTGGGTTGGTCGAAAGCCGGGTACCCGCCCCGCATGGTGCGACTGTTCAGAGGGTTGTTCGCGCACGTCGCCGAGACGACTCGCGATTGACGACGCCAGACGTACGTGGAGAAACCGAAGTACCTCGTGGGGGGGGGGGGGCAGCTCCCGGGTATCCGTACTCGCTTATGTCGTTGTCATCGTTCACGTCGTGCGTGAACCGCAGTTGTCCTGTTTCTCGGCGCCAGCCGTCTTTGGAGAGCTGGCGAAACGCCGAGTCGGACGATGATAGGGCGCGGTCGGTCGGCGCGTCGCGAGCGTCGCAGGAAAACGCGTCGGCGATCGCGACGGAGACGGCGACGGCGGCCAGAACGAGGAGCAGGCGTCGCGTCCGCATCGCGTCGCGTTTTGTGATGCACGGGACGCGTCGGTGCGTTCCAAAACGTGGTCGCCGCCGTCCAGTGTCGGAGTACATCGTCGGCACAAACTTTCATTTTTTTCATGAAATCATTTCTCTTGGCTACGTAGATCTAGCTTCGGCCGGGTCACCGTCCGGACGTATCACACACGAAGACTGCTGGCGGGAGCTTCGCCGCTTCCTTCGCGTTGTAGCACGCGGACGGCACCGCCGCGGATGTGCACCACACGCACGGGGTGTGACACGCACCCTGCGTGGCGTGCGCCTCGCACCCGTGTGGCGACGGTGCGTTAAACCGTCTCGCGTTAATACCATCCTCGAATCTACTCCCGAGCGCGGTTGCCCGACGCGGGGTGTGCATGGCGCTCGTGCCGCTGACCAGCAAGAGCAACGCGAGAAGTAGCAACGCGAGCGCCGAGAAACGCGCGCGCGCCGCGAAACGTGCGGTGGGGGAGGTCTTCATGACGGAACAGCCGCGTGTGCCTCGATGTGCGAGTCACAACGAGTGTCAGTTCCTGATTATTTTGTTCGGAACGATGATTTGTTGATAGTAGAGGCCACAGGATGCTGCGCGCTGCATTCCCGTCCCTGCGCCACGCCGCGTGTGTCCGCGTCCGTCCGCGTGAACCTCGTTTCGTGGCGCGCGCCATGTCCGGCGGCTCCGCGTTGCACAACGGCACGAAGTTCGGCCCCATCCACATCCCGGGTTCGCAAATCTTCGTGGAAACATCTTTAAGCGTGGGTCTGGTGAACTTAAAGCCCGTGGTGCCAGGCCACGTGCTCGTGGTTTCCAAACGGGTCTGTTCAAGGTTCAACGACTTGACATCAGAAGAGACTGTTGATTTGTGGAGCCTGGCGAAGCGTGTGGGGCATTTGCTGGAACAGCACGTCGGCGCATCGAGCCTGACTTTCGCGTTACAAGACGGACCGCAGGCGGGACAGACCGTGCCGCACGTGCACGTGCATATCTTACCTCGAACCGAAGGGGACTTCACTAACAACGACGACGTATACCACGAAATAGACGCGAGTGCAGAGACGGACGGGGAGAAACGAGACGGGGGGGGTGACACGGCGGGGGACGAAATAGAAACAAAGTCGAAGCAAACGCCGGGGGTTTCGAAAGCCCGGCGGTTCGATCCCGACGCCGAACGCGTAGCGCGTACGAACGCGGCGATGGCGGCCGAAGCAGCAGAGCTCAGGTTGCTGTTTCCTCAGTAGATATACTAGCGATAGAGGGACCATCCATGCATAGTACTAACACAGTCAACAGACTACGAGAATAGATAGGCTAGGGATAATACCACTCCATGCGCAGTACTAACACAGTCCACAGTACTACTACTGGTTCAACATGCTTTATATCCAAATGGTACCACTACTACTGGTTCAACATGCTCTCCAGGTCCAGATCCGCGGCTGTTATTTTCTTGGCGCCAAGTTTCATGGGCGCCGGTTTCCGGTTCGGGTTCTGTCCCGAAACCCCCCGGGACCCGATTGGTCGCGACGACCCGACGCTGACGTGCCCGCCTATTCGCGACGACCCTGATTGCCGGGAAGGACCGGCCTTTGGTGCTGCTCTTTGATTAGGCACGTTAGTAGACGTGTCCGCACCGAAGAGATCGTCATCGTCGCCCCACCTGTCGCTCGCGCTGGACGATTTAGAGATGGATTTAGAAACGCCAACGGACACCAGTACCGCCGCCGGCCGGCCTCCGGACGACCTTTCCCGCAACCTCGCCCGCGCCGCGATCTCCGCGGAATCCTCCTCCTCCTCGAGGTCACCCCATCCGTCCCCGTCGTCGTCGAGAGCCGGCGACGGCGACGGCGACGGCGACGGCGGTGCCTTGAACGAATCAGCTGGTCTGCTGTTCGCGCTTTCGAACTTCGCGGGCGACGGCGCCGGGGAAATGCCGGGCGTGGACGTGGGCGTGTACGCCTCGCCGTAAAGACGCGGCGGCGGCGCGGCTGATTGAGAACAAAAAAGTGTCAGTCTCTCGGGCCAGTGTATATCCGGGATTGGTATTACGTAAACAGTCAGGGGTAATAACCGTCCCTTGTGGTACGAGTATGCGCAGAGGGAAGACGTCCCTTCGCAGGACGAGTATGGGCAATCGCAGAGGCGGTGTGTGGTGGGTGGGAAAGGCCCTTACCCGAGGAAAACGCCTTGGCGCCCATATCCACCCCTCGCGCGGCGGCTTCCTCCTCGGCATTCGCTGCCCGGCCTGACTGCTCTCGATCACCACCCCCAACAATGTCCATCCCCCCGCCCGCGATCCGCTTCGCCGCCGCGTTCACCGCCCAACTCAACACGTTTCCGCTCAGTCGGGGTTGCTTCCCTCCGCCCCCGCCCGCGACGTTGGCGCGTTCTTTTTGTCGTCGCAGTTCCTTGTCCGCTGCAGCCGCAGCGGCTGCGGCTTCCGGGCCACGTTCCAACAGAGCCGAGTGTTTCTTCATCAGCTCGATGAAGGTCTCCAGGCACGTGAACGCTCTTTGTCGGACTTCTTTTTCGATATCCGCGGTGAGCGGCGCCACCGCGGGTAACACTCGGCCCGCGATCTCGCCGGGTTCGTAGTACGACGTGGTCGCCGCGAGCGCCATGAGCCCCGCGGTTCGCGCGGGCGGGAACGCGTCCCGTAACGCCCGGGTAAACGCATTGAGCAAGACCCGTTTAGCAGTGGCTTCCGCTAAATATCCCGCTACGTTTCCTAACAAAATCGTGGTGTTCGCGCGAATCGCGGGCTCTTCGTCGATTTGCAGTTTCGACAGGTGTTTCAACAGGGCCTGGTGCGCGCGTTGGCTCAGTTTCGGGGCGAACAACAACGTGCTTTTCAGCGTGAGCTCGCGTAAAAAACCATCCTCATCCGTAAAACCGGCAAACACTTTCTCGTAAACGGTTTCGTCCACAACCTTGTCACTCAAGTGCTTTATGAATTTGGGGAGGTTCTCCAGAAGCGCGCAGCGCACGCCTGATACCAAACAAAGAAAGTGTCAGTCCCGTGTTGGGCGCGTATTGGACGATGGCCTGGTCAACAGTGAGGGTAATCGGTCTGAACAGTCACCAGCGTTAGAGATGAAACAGGGGCGGGATTTGGGAAAGGCCCAAGGCCATACCTTTGTCGGATGACGAAAAAAGCTTCACCAACCCGGGGGTTACTTTTTTCGCGAACAAATCGTCGGTTAAATCCTGCGCCGCGTGCAGCATCGGGAGCACCGCGAGCGCGGGCGCGCTGCCGAACAGAAGCGCCTCCAGGATTTGCGGCAAAATCTTGCGCTCCACGGGGGCTTTCGCTAGGGTTTCTAAATTTCGCGGGAGGTTGCGGAAAAACTGTTCCTTTTCGATTGCGTCTTTCAGCGTTAGGGTGTCCAAAAACGAAATCGTCTCGACCAATTTATTAGCGAACAAGGATGAGTTGTCCACTAGTTTTTTGGGGTTGTACCTCTTCCCAGGCTGGCTGCCTAAAAGTCGCTGATAGTCCTTCAAAAGCACGTCCGGAATGTGTCCCACCTCCCGCAACTGGTCCGTGCGCAACAGCGGCTCGCCTCGGTACACCTCTTGAATCAAACACCCCTGATTGTAAAAAAAGAAATGTCAGTCTCGTATGGGCAATCAGTCGGCGGAATGTGGTAAATGGGAAATACTTACCAGGCCCCACGCGTCTATTGCCCACGGCGGGCCTTGCGGCACCACGGCCCAGTCCCCTTTCCGGTACTCCTCCGGTTTGTACTGGTCGGGAATTAGGTGCGAGGAGTGGCAGATTCGGGCGTCTCCGTTCGGGCCTCGGCCGATTGAGACTAAGTCGGACACCAAATCGAGACCGCCCAGTTTCCAGTCCAGACGGTCCGTCACGAAAACCGCAGCCATGGAAACGCCGCCGTGCACCAAGGAACAGTCGTTGGAAAGAAACGAAACCGCGGTGGCTACCTGTCGCAACCCTAGCGCGAAGTACTCGTCCCGTTGGTGTGTCCCCACTGGTACGGACTTGAGGTGCTCCAAAAGAGGCATCACGAACTCGGTCACGACGTAAATCGTGAGCTCGTCCCCTTTTTCAACCTCAAGCGACTCTTTCAGATGCACCACGTTCGGGTGCCGGGTCAGTTTCAGCCGCTTCGCGCCGTTCCTCGCGGTTTCAATACGCACGCGGTCTGTGTTGACGTTACCCACGAACTTAAACACCGAACAAGGACCGCCGTCCTCTTTGATCGTCCCCCTGAAATGCGACCACCCCCCGAACGACGTGCGCGTGTCAACCGGCTCGCCGATATCGGCGCAAAGAGACGGGCCGGACGCGCCGAACAGGTTGCCGAAGCTGCCGAACATGGACATGGTTCGCGGGACAAGAACCTGGTGTATCTTTCCCGATCGTACCGCCGTAAGTAAGACGTGTCCGAGAACGACTTCCGTGTTTTGCAAAACCAAGCGCGCCGCGGAGACCGCGCGGCGGAGGATGCACGTCGGATCGAACACGATCGTGCCGAAATCCGAGCTCATTTTTTTAATTTCGGTTTTTTTTTTGAACCAAGAGCTGTTGGTCCTGTGATGATGCACCCTCGCCTCGCGTTGACACCCACAACGCGACGCGGCGGCGCGCGCACCGTGGTTCACAACAAGTTATTGAACGCAGTAAACGTCGACCCGATGTCGGACCCCACGGCGGGCGTTCGCGTCGAGCTGATGTTATCCGAAGACACGGACACGGTTCGTGTTGTGGTGCAGCCGAGTTCCTCAGATTTATTGGAGCCTCCAACCGCACCACCAACCGCCCCATGTGCGATGGACGTGGGTGTGCCAACGCCCGTCGCTGTCGTCGCGGTGACCGCCACCGAACCCGGCGACCTGCTTGTTACTACAGAAACACTCGTTAAAGAAGACCATGATACGCCGCTCCCCACCACCCAAGCCGTTCGCAACGACCATTTCCAAGGCACCGCGACCGAAAAAAACTGGGTACGTCCTCCCCTATCAACGTGCTCGCCCGAGGATTTCATGCTAGACTTTCTGCGGCACGCGGAGCGGCGCGGGGATGACTGGGAAGGCGTGTGGGACGCCCTTGACAACGCGTTACGACGGACGGGCAAACCAAGCGACGTGCTCGGTTTCTACAAAGAGATTTGCCAAAGAGGAGGGTACCGGCACCGGCAAAGCTGCAAGGGGCGCATCAAAATGCCGTTCGTGTTTATGCAAACGCACAACTACTACGGTACGGCCTTTCCCACGTACCGCGTTCCGCCGAGTAGTTAGTTGCCAACTCAAGACTGACACTTCTTTTCTCACAACAAGCCAACCACACGTACACGGATATCGGAAACAAGCTGCTCGACCTTTACGAGCGGTTCTTTTTGCCGTACGAAACCGATCACAAAGAGGATTTACTCGTCTCGCCGTGCTTAGTGTGCGGCGACCGGGAAAACGGAAGCAAAATTCCGTGCGACGGGTGCTCTTCGTGGTACCACAAGCGATGCGTGCCGGCTCAGGTACGTGTTTAGGGTTTAGGGTTTAGGGTTTCCCGAATCATAGCCTCCCTGTGGAGGCCTGATTACGGCCTCCCTGTTTACTCACGTAACATCACGAAACACGTTGACCACTTTCTTTTTCATCGGTCCCCAGGTGGTGAAGAAAACGCGCGTCGAAAAGTTCACCTCGTTTCTTTGCGCGCGGTGTTTCGAAGGTACGGCCTTGCGCGTTTCCCAACTTATAGACGACTTGTTTGCCCATACTCGTACCAGAAGGGACGGTTATTACCTCTGCCCTGACTGTTTGTCCATACATCGCGATATACAAGACTGACACTTTCTTTTATTTTTACCTATCCCAGGCTCGATTACTTCAGGGGGTGTTCTTTTCAAAGGCGCGAAGCGGTGCTTTGACGAGATCGACACCATGAAGTGCGACCAAATTGACGAGTTCTTTGCGAGACACGTGGCGATGCGGAAACGTCGCGGCCGGGCGTACGACGAACACTACGTGTCGCCGATTCGAAACCCGGAAACGGGCAACATTTTGGGAAAGGCCGTCGCGCCAACGCCGACGGCGCAAACGTTTCCCACTGAACCCGACGCGCCCCCGGCTGGGGAGCTGGAACAAACAGTAGTGCCGCCTCAAATCCCTGTGCCGCTCGTACAGCCTTCGTTTCTGGTGGGTCCGGCGCTTTGATCAATACCATAGGAGCTGCGTATGAAATACTTGTGGAGACGCGGAAACAAACTTAAACTTGCGTAGAAATACAAAACACACCCTCAACCTCAACCTCCTATAAAACGAACCTCGAGAGGTCTGTTTTCTGCATCAGCTCGCCAATCGCGTCGTCCACGTCTTTGACGTTGATTGTTACTTTTAACAGACCTTTGCCTCCTTTTTCTTTCCAAGCCCCGACGCGCTCCGGGGCGTGGAAAGAAACGTCCTCCACGATTCGCTCCAACACGGTGTGCAATCGCCGCGCGCCGATGTTATCCACGGTCCGGTTCACCTCCGCGGCCATGGACGCGATGTGGTGCACCGCGTCTTGCGAAAACTCGAGGTCCACCCCTTCCGTTTCTAAAAGAGCCTTCTGTTGCTTCAACACGTTGGCTTCCGGTTCCGTGAGAATGCGAAACAAGTCGTCCCTGGTCAGGCCTTTCAGCTCAACCTTCACCGGAAGTCGCCCCTGAAGCTCGGCGAGCATGTCACTCGGTTTGCACTGGTGAAACGCCCCAGACGCGATGAACAGAATCTGGTCCGTATTGACGTTGCCGTGTTTCGTTTGCACCAAGCATCCCTCGATGATTGGTAGTAAATCGCGCTGCACCCCCTCCGAGCTCGCGTCAGCGCCATGCCGATGGTCGCTGCTCGAGACGATCTTATCGATCTCGTCCAAAAACACAATCCCGTCGTTCTCCACCGCGCTAATCGCCTCTTTCACCAAAGACTCCGCGTTTATTAACCGGTCGTACTCCATCTCCTCTATCAACGGCCGGCACTCCGCTACGGTCATGCGTTTTTTACTAACCCCAAAACCCTTTCGTCCTCGGCCGGGCGCGATCAACTTCTCCAGCTGAATCACCACGCGCTCGTGCGACATGCCTTGCCCGCCTTGGTCGCCGCCAAACCCTCCTTTACCGCCATCCCCCCCTCCATCCGGGAGCTCTAATTCAATGACCCTCGCATCAAGCGAGCCTTGTCGGTACATTTGCAGAAAAGCGTCTCTTGTTACGTCGCCGCTTGTTTCGCCGCACATAAAGTCCACGACTTTGTTCTCCACGATCGCGGCGACTTCGTTTTTAAACCGCGTGCGGAGCTTCCCTTTCGTGATCTGCATGGAGTTATCCACTAAATCTTTTATTATCTGATCAACGTCCCTTCCGTGAAACCCAACCTCCGTGAACTTGGTGGCTTCCACCTTGACGAAGGGCGAGTCGGTTATTTTCGCCAGCCGTCTCGCAATTTCCGTTTTCCCGCACCCGGTGGGGCCAATCATGAGGATGTTTTTAGGAACGATCTCGTCCCGCAAACTCGGATCAACGCGGTGTCGTCGCCACCGGTTCCGCAACGCAACCGCGCACGCCCGTTTCGCGTCCTGCTGGCCCACAATGAACTTATCAAGTAGCTCCACGGTTTTTGAAGGCGTCAGCGCGTCCGTGAAACGCAGCGCGTCCGCGAACTGATCGGCGATGGTGTGCGCCTTGTGTGCGCTTTCTTTTTTTACGCCATCTTTCGATTTCGATGCATCGAATGGAGATTCGCCACCGGCCGCAGGTGGAGGTCCTTCGTCCACGGGGTCCGCGTTCGCGCGTCCTGTGGAGCACGACGTGTTGAAACCACGAGTTGTGGTGTTGTGTGGTGACACGAAACCGAAACCCGGAGTCATCACTTTTTGGAAATGAGGCCTCATCATGAGGGGCGTGACGTCGTCTGTGTCGAAACCGCGCGACTCGGGGCGCCCGGACAGGGCGGTGGACGCGGCCGCGCTGACGCGGTGGCGCGCCGCCGCCGCGCGGCGAAGCACCACGGATACCGGAGCGAACATGGTGAACCCGGCCGTCGTCTGCGAGACGTCTGCGAGAGCCCCTGGCGCGGGGAGGAGTGATGGTGAGACCGGTTCGATCGAGATGACGCGGCACCTGCAGTCACCGATTTTTTTATTTTCGATTTTTTGACTCGCCCTCGAGTTTGCGCCCTCCTGCCGATCTCGCGTCCGACGCTCAGTTCTCGGCGCGCTGCACTTCCGCCCACCTCGCGCATGGTGCGGCTGCGCGGTGCCTTCACGGCGCTCGCAGCGCTTTCCTTCGCGGCCTTTGTGTTCGCCGGCGGCGCCGATCTCGGGTCGGCGGACGGGTACGTTGTGTTGGCCAAAAATCGTGACGGGCTTCCCTTCGGCGCGGATCCTGGAAACGGTGAGGCGTACCGGTTGTCCGCGTTCACGTGCGACGAGGGCGTCACTACCCTTGACACGGACAGGGTAAACGACGACTACTGCGACTGCGCAGACGGCACCGATGAACCCGGGACCAGCGCGTGTTCCAACGGTTCTTTCCACTGCAGCAACAGGGGCGCGCAATCGGAATCGATTCCATCGTCGAGAGTGAACGACGGGGTGTGCGATTGCTGTGACGGCGGCGACGAGCGGTACGGGGGGCGAGTGACTTGCGCGAACACGTGCTCAGACGCAGGCGCGTCACGGAGGGACGAGTTAGTGGCGCAGGTACAAGACACCAAGATGGGCTTGGCGAGGAAAAAAAACGCAATCGACTCGGCGCCGGCGGAGCGCAAGCGGTGGTTGGAGTTGAAACAGAAACTGACCAAGGATGTGGCGGCCGCGGCTGCGAAGACGGAGTCGGCGCGGGAAACGGAACGAAGCGCGAGGGAAGCTTCGGAAAAGGCGAACGAGTTGGTAGCGCAATTCAACACAGTTGCTGATGCTGTTGATGCCACCAGTAGACAGGATGACACCAGCGAGGGTAACGGCGATTCGAGGCAAGGCTCGGACGCCGGCGAAGAGTCGAAAGACGAGTCGAAAGACTCTGCGGAAGAAGCGTCGTCGGATTCGTCTGAAATTCGGTCTCCCGAGATTCCGCCCGGCGAAACCGACGAAGAGCGGGGCCAGCGAATCGCGAAGCAGTGGATCAAGAGTGACAGCGAAAGCACTACCGGGGACACTTCCGCTGATGACGAGGCCGTGACAGGTGAAACAGAGAAGCAACGCACGAAAGAAACGCCTTTGCTCCTGGACGTGGACGACGACGGCGAAGCGACGGACGGTGGTAAAACCAAAAAGTCGTTTTTTTCGCTAGGGAACTGGTTCGCCGGTAAGGGGGACGGAAAAACTACTGTTCAGAGTTCGGAGGAAAAAGCGGCGCGTGCGAAGTTGGCGAAAGCGGCTACGGTATTGGCATCAGCCACCACCGCGCTCACCGCGGCGGAAAAGAAACAAAAAGAAACGCAAGCCGAGCTCACCAAGGTTGAGCTCGACCTTTCCCGGTTCGTCGGACCGAGCGCGGAATACCAGCACATGCTCGGCGCCTGTTATGCCGCGAAGATCGACAAGTATTCGTACACAGTCTGTCCTTTCGGCGAGGCGAAGCAAGACGGCACGAAGCTCGGTGTGATGGAGCCGCTGGAGCCGCCGGACACGACGACAACAGGGTCGCACACCACTTTCAGGTTCACCAACGGCGAACACTGTTGGAACGGCCCGAAGCGCTCCATCGCCGTTTCATTGGCTTGCGCCGGCGAACCCAAACTGGGCGGCGTCACCGAGCCGAGCCGGTGCGAGTACCACGCCGTTTTAGCGACGCCCGCGGCTTGTGATGATGCGCAGCTAGTTTCCCTGGAGAGCGAACTCCGGGAACTGGAGGTGGATGTCGCGGAAGCGGCGGCAGAGGCGAGGGGGGAAGAGTTGCGATGAACGCGTGGTGTTGGGGAAAGAGTTGTGATGAGATACCATGGTCGTGTTGGAAGAATAATCGAAATCTCGATTCACAACCGCCCACCGTCGTCCTCACGTGCGTTCGTTCGGTGCGAGTTGAGCCGTGGTACCGGTACGTGTCTTCTGGAGACGTTGCGATGCGTCTGTTTGTTCCGTCACCTTCCAATTCGTGGCAAACGTCACACCTCGAACCCCTCGTCCCTCAAACACCGCAGATGCGCCTCGATCAAGTACCGACACTTCTCCTCGCCGTTTTCGGGCAAACAGGCGTCTCGCGCAAGCTTGGTGATGGGACACGCGCAGCAGATCTTCTTTGGTTTTACCTCCGCCGGTTTGCTCACTGACGCGCCCATGGGAACCGCGAAAGGACCGGGGGACGGGACGCACGCGACAGGACCGCGCGAACGGAGTTGTGAGTGACGTGGCGGGCAGAGTTCGTCGAGAATGAATGAGACGCAAGAAATCACTGATGAATGGCGAAATGGTAATAAGGAACGACGAGCTGCAAAAAACGGGTATTCGCTTCTAATTAGAACTACCCTCCTTCCCACCGCTGCAGCCATTTGTAGCTAACATCAGGCGGCGTCGGCGTCAGCGCCCAATTCGTGTGCATTGCTAGTCGGCGGTACGCGGCGGCGGCTAATACGCAAACAGACGCAATCAAACTCGTCGCCGCCGCGGCGACCGACGCGCCGCGAACGGAAGCGCCGCACGCGTCAATCGCGGCTTGCGCCACGACTAAAACAAGCAACGCCAACGCGCCGTTCACGCCGAAAAGCAAACCGTACGTATCGGTGTTACGCGATTGCTCGGTTTGATCATGTTGATCGCGTCCATACTCTTCTTCACCCGCAAACCTACCATCAACCACCCCGATGTCAACCTCTTCGTCACCCTGAACACTGGCATCAACCACCCCACCGTGAACCTGTTCGTACAAATCGCCTCGGCTGATCGCCAAACAAACCTTCACGCACACGGCGCACTGCGAAAACGCGAGCACCGAGACGCCGTGTACCGTCGCGGTGCTGATTGCGTAAAAAAAGCCAGCACCCAGGATCGAGGTGGAGACCGAAAACAGGTACCCAAACAAGCAAGCCACAATTGATGCGCTTACGTAGGTCTCAGGCGCCGCGGCTATCTTCGGGCCTAGCCTCGCCGCGAGTAGCGAAAAAATCGCGCTCAATCCGCGCGTGAAAAAAACGACATGACCACCCGCGTCGCCGTTCCCGTCGATTTCTTTTAGTAAAGATAGCACGTACGTCTCAAGAATATGCGCCCCAGGCGTCCCAAACATCCACCAAAGACTCAACACCAACACGGATGTGCTTCCGTAGACCGTCGTGGCGAATTTCGACGGCGAAAAGCTTGGTCTCGAAAACCGAAACCGTTTTCGAAAACTCGCGGGTCCGTCCGATTGTTCGGCTCTTTTTCCTCTCCCGTCGTCGGGCAACGCCGCGATTCCCACAAACCCCAACCCCACCGCGACGAAACTTATCCAAAAAAGAGTTTCGTACGACCACCCGTTTTCGAACAAACCCTGCCCCACCTCGGCGGCGAGCATGTAACCGACCAAGCCGGACGCGGACACGGCGCCCGTCGCGAACCGCAACTTTGATTCATTTTCGTTTTTTTGAGAAACACGGGGTTCTTCTTCTTGCGTGTGGCCGCTTCCCTCGGCTGTGTTCGGTTGAGCGCTTCGTCCTTGTGTGTTCGTGTCGTGACCTGCGTCCAAGCCGCCACTTTCGTCCCCGCCTCCCGCCCCTGCATCGCATCCCCCCCCGTTATCGCCGCAGCACATCGCCGCTAAATACGCGTACGCCATCAAGTCGCTCGCCGCGCCCGCCGCGAAGGCGACCTGCATTGTTCGCATATCTCTGATTGTTCGGCCCCACAACAACAACCCGCGGGTGACGAGCTTGCACCCTGCTCCCACTAGCAACACGGTTTTGGTGGACGTCAGGGACGCGATCGGCCCGGCGAGGACGAAAAACACCAGCGACGCGTACAGAGACACCGGGAGAATCTCGCGGTTCACCGCGTGCGTGGAGAACCCCTTGATGTCGGTTAAATACGGCACCAGATGGGGCTCGGAAGGCTTGAACTGCATCAGGAACGCACATGCACAGACGTGAAGTGCGGTGCGGTCGAGGCGCGGGCGATGGGGCGCGGCGGCCGCGGATCCGGGACACATCGTCGCGCGGCCGCGGCGACGCCGAGGACGACACCGCCGGACGCCGCGACGAGTGATGGAGGTGCAAACTGGCCGACCGCATCAGATGCTCGCACTGCCACGCGCACTTTTTTGGAGCGATGTTTCGATACCATTCTAGTCTGGGAGAATCAGGGTTTACTGCGGCTGCCATTTTGCGGCGAGGCACACCGCGCCTTCCTTTCCTCCCTCGCGTCCCCGGCACCGGGAACAACGCGGCACGCGCGTCAGCTCCCGCACACGCGTCTCGGCGCCGACGGACCTGTGACCCGCGACCGGTGATCCGCGACACGTGTAGTAGTTCGTGAGGGAACAGGTTCTTGATTTCTGGGACCCACCTAAACGCGTGAGTCTTGGGGCGCGAATCGGACGAATTCCACCGCACCAACACGCACGCCACCATGCCTCCCAAGAAGAAGTCGGGCGACGAGTCCCCCGCGGACCGCTTGGATCGCATCGCCATTATCAGCGCGGACCGGTGCAAACCGAAAAAGTGCAGGCAGGAGTGTAAAAAGGCGTGCCCGGTGGTGAAGATCGGGAAGATGTGCATCGAGGTTGGTGGGACGTCGAAGATCGCGTACATTTCGGAGGATCTTTGCATCGGGTGCGGGATCTGCGTGAAGAAGTGTCCGTTCGAAGCCCTAAACATCATCAACCTTCCCAAGAACTTAGAGAAAGAAACCACGCACAGATATGGCCCGAACTCGTTTAAGCTGCACAGGTTACCTACACCTAGGACAGGGCAGGTGCTGGGTTTGGTCGGTACGAACGGGATCGGAAAATCAACCGCCTTAAAAATCCTGGCGGGCAAGATGAAACCCAACCTCGGACGGTTCACGGCGCCGCCCGATTGGCAGGAAATCATCAACTACTTCCGAGGCAGCGAGCTTCAGAACTACCTCACCCGGCTGTTGGAAGATGACATTAAAGCCTTGATCAAACCCCAGTACGTGGACCACATCCCGAAAGCGGTGAAGGGGATCGTTTTGGCTACGCTGGAGGCGCGGGACGACCGGAACGTGGTGCAGGAGCTGATTCCCGAGCTCGACTTGGAGAACGTGTTGGACCGGGACGTGAAGGCGCTTTCCGGCGGGGAGCTCCAGAGGTTCGCTATCGCCGTGATTGCAGTGCAAGACGCGGATTGCTACATGTTCGACGAACCCAGTTCCTACCTCGACGTGAAGCAGCGCCTGAAAGCGTCGCGGGTGATCCGGTCGCTGATCAACGTGGAGAAGTACATCATCGTCGTGGAGCACGACCTGTCGGTGTTGGACTACCTGTCTGATTACATCTGCTGCTTGTACGGCAAACCAGGCGCGTACGGCGTCGTCACAATGCCCTTCGGGGTTCGCGAGGGCATCAACATCTTCCTCGCCGGGTTCGTGCCCACCGAAAACTTGAGGTTCAGGGACGAAGGTACGGCCTTGCGCGTTTTCCAAATCCCGCCTCCCTGTTTGATGCCCCTCTTTGACCTTTACCACTACTGGCAACTGTTGCAAACCCACACTCGCCGACTCAAGACTGACACTTTATTTCATTATATCTCAGCCCTGACGTTCAAAGTCGCGGAAACCGCGGAGGAGCGGGACGGTGGGGATTGCAAGTTCCTTCGGTACAAGTACCCGTCCATGACGAAAACGCAGGGGAACTTCAAACTCACGGTGGAGGAGGGTGAGTTCACGGATACCGAGATTATCGTTTTGCTTGGTGAAAACGGTACCGGTAAGACGACTTTCATCAGACTCATCGCGGGTTTGATTAAACCCGACGACGAAGACGCGGTTGATCTTCCCGAGTTCAGCGTCAGTTACAAGCCGCAGAAAATCTCCCCAAAGTTCGACTCCTCCGTCCGGAACCTGTTGCACAAGAAAATTCGGGACTCGTACCTGCACCCGCAGTTTATTTCAGATGTGATCAAGCCGCTGAACATCGAACAACTCATGGACAACGACGTAATTAACTTGTCGGGGGGCGAGCTGCAGCGCGTCGCGCTGACCCTGTGCATGGGCGCGCCCGCGGATCTGTACCTCATCGACGAGCCCTCCGCGTACCTGGATTCGGAACAAAGGATCTGGGCATCCAAAGTCATAAAGCGGTTCATTATCCACAGCAAGAAAACCGCGTTCATCGTGGAGCACGACTTCATCATGGCGTCGTACCTAGCGGACCGGGTTGTGGTGTACACGGGCGTCCCCGCCTTAGACGCCACCGCGCACGCCCCCGTCGGTCTGCTCACCGGAATGAACCAGTTCCTGAAACACCTGGAAATCACATTCAGGCGGGACCCGACCAACTACCGCCCGCGGATCAACAAAATGCACTCGGTGAAGGATGAGGAACAGAAAGCGGCGGGGGAGTACTACTACTGCGGGGACTGAGTCGAGGGGTGCCAAGGGTGGAGTTGGTTGAGGTTGACACTTTTCGTAAAAGTCAGAATTTCACGTACACTCGGCTGTCCACAATACACACAATACACTCTACACTCTCATAAATACCAATAGGTTAATTGAGTGTATCCTCTCCTAGCAATGCTATCCTCTCCTAGCCTACTTCCCTCCCCCCCAGCTCAGCGCCAAGAACAGCGCCTCGTCGGAAATGGACCCGCGGTCCATTGCCGCGTCCAGCGCTGTTTTGCCGAGTGCGTTTTTCAAAGTCACGGAAGCGCCTCGCCGGAGTAGCAGCTTTGCGATTGCGTCTTGCTTACACACGACGGCGGCGTGAAGCGGCGACGCGTCGTCCGAGCCTGTTTTCAAATTCACATCCGCGCCGTTTTGGAGCAAACACTCCACAATCGTCGCGAAGCCGCGTTCGCACGCCGCGCGGAGACACGAGTAAGTTTTGGAAGCTGCGACTGAAAAACTTTCGTTGACGTCAGCACCGTTCGCGACGGCGCGCATCACGGTGTCCACGCAATTTTCAAGCACGCCTCGGGCTAACGCGTCATCTGCGGTCTTGCCATCGGTTTCGTGTGTTGCCAAAAGAAACCGTCTGTGTCCCCACTTCGCGATTGAGTACTCCGTCTTCGTCTCCAGCGAGCTGCGCGCGGTTGGTTTTTTTACCGACGGAGGAGTTTCTTTTTCGTCCGTTTTTACTGATTGACTTTCGCCGTTTCCCAAAACCAGCGCCCGTTCCCAAACCGCGTTCGCCTTGACGTTTCCCCACGCTTGAAACAGCGCCACCATGGATTCTTCCCAAACCTTGACGTCCAACACGCAGGACCTTACTTTCGAAATATGCACTCCCAGCTGTCGATGCGCCCCGCCGCACTCGATACAAAGCGTCACGCCAAGGTTCAGGGACGCCCATTCGGGATCGGCGTCCCCGCAGTCGCAGCACAGCTCGTTGCCGGGCGTACCTCGCACCCGCGCTAGCGTTTCCAGAGGGTCACACTCGGGCTCAACACTTGCGCCGCCGCTGTTTTCGGTATCTCTACGCGTAGCAAACGCAGGGCCACCATGCCCTCCAAACCCTCTGGAAGGTGACACTAGTTCGAAGGACGTGTCGCCGCCGTTGCCGTTGTCGCTGCTCACCGTGGACGTCGTGCGTTTGTGGTTCTTGGTTCCGAAAAACAAACTCGTGGAAAACGACGACGACCTCGAATGGCCCCGGGAGTTGGTACCGCCGGCCGCCGTACTTCTCTTTCCCTTGTCACCCGGCGAGCCAATCGTTGATATGCTTTGCGATATCGCGTTAGAGTTGCTCAGCAAACCCGCCACCGCCGCGGTGATCGCTTCCATCCACCGTGACCGGTCGGTTTCGCTCTCGGCTTGTAGCGCGTAGGTTTTTCCGGGAGACACCACGCGGAAACAAAATCGCAAGTTAGGCGCGTCTTCCAAGTCAATCTTGATCGTGGCGGTGAGCAGGCTCACTGTGTCCTTGGCGCGAGACAAGCTGTGCGTAATCGCAGTTGGTGCGGTGTGGGTATGCGCATTCAGCGCGCCGCCACCGTCAGGGTTTGACCCGTTTGAGTTTGAGTTACCAGCGCCACCCCCGTTGCCGCCGGTTCCGAAATCGGCGTCCCGATAATACCCCAGATGCCCAAACGCATCCAGCACGAAGAACCGGCGTTTCCAATCCGCCCTCATCGAGGATGACCTTTTCAACAAATACCCGCTGGCGAGGAATTGGGGGGCGTTACCGGACGGCGAAACGCGCGCGCGGTCAAAGGTATCGAACACGTTTTGTCGATTCTCAGAAGCACTCCCGTTTCCCGTTTCCTCGAAATCAACGGCGAACGCGTCGTCGCCCCCCAAACTGCTCCCCGAACGCGCGTGTCTGTTGTGCTTCTCCGCCAAATGCATCGCGGTTTGAATCGCCCGCGAGCGGTCGGAAGTCGGTCTTGAAGAAACGCTCGGCTCACAACTCTTCGCCATCTCCGTCTCGTCTTCCCGTCGCGCCGTGTGCGCCGCCATTAAATCCACCAAGCTCCTCAGATCGCATGTCATTTGTGTTTCCTGAACGTCGCACTCGGTGATGATGCTGTCACAAAAAGGTTTCATTTCACCCAAGATGTCGTTCGCTTTTGCGAAGAAAACCCGGTGCGCGTCCACGGCGCGCGCGATTTGGCGCTTGAAGGTTATTTTCTTTTTCGAATCCGCCTCGTGCAACCGCGACATCAAGTGGAACCGCGCGCTGTCGTGCTCGCGTCGCGTTTTCGTCAGCTCTAACTCCGCCGCTTTCAGAAGCTCAGGCTTGGTGTCTTTCGTGAGCTTCAGGAAGCCCACCCGGGCGCGTTCCACGTCTTGAGAACACCGCTCGAACCGTCGTTTCGCATCTCCCGCGTCCCTCAAATCCACCGCCACCAACGCCTCGAGTTTCCCGCACAAGTCATTTTCAATCGTGCTTAGTAGCACGCCCCGCGCATCCGCGATATCGCGGAAAGCTCCGCACAGCCGGTCGATTTCGGACGCCCCGACCTGCGTGCCGAAACTGTCGTCAAGCGGGCCGTGGAACGCGCGTACCGACTCCGCGAAGTTCACGTCACACAGGTACGAGTCTTCCAACCCGTCCCGGTAGGAACCGCACCCTTTGCTGAGGCGCACGGTTCGCTCGCGGAGCTCGTCCACGCCTTCGTCTAACGCCCGCAACTGCGCGCGCAGAAAAGGCGAGTCCTCCACGCTCTCGAACGGGCACGACGACGGACTCGGGGTCGCCATCGCAGCGACCGCGGCGATACTGTGAAATGCTGGGTAGACGAGGTCCGGTTTCGTCGTCCGAGAAAAAAGAATACTCGTCAGACGGCACTCTCGGGTGCACGGCCGCGTGGCCGGCCGCCCCTCGTGTCGCTTTGACTCGAAATGGCTCCGGCGTTGGCGCCGGGGACGCCACCTACGTCGCCGAGACCGACGGGCCCGGTCAAGGCAAAGGCGAGCTTCAAACTCGCGCAAGCGCGCGCGAGGGCGAAAAGGCTGCAGCGGTTCGAGGATGAAAGGTGCGCATCCGACGAAGCATCCCCGGGGACGGAGCACACGGCCCAACCGACCCGAGCGTCTCCCGCATCGCCTGACCCGAACCTCCTCCCGCATCGCATCGATGCTTGTTTCATGTTTCCTCTCAAAACAGCAACCTGAAACTCGCGACGAACGAGTTGAAGAGCCTTTCCGTGGGGGAAGGCACGCGGAACCTGTCCGTTTTCGCGTCGCATCACGAAATCGGCGAAGTCTCGTTAGGGCTGGCGCAGTACTTCGGCGCTATTTACTCCCTAGCTTCATTGATGCTTGTTTTGTTTTTACTAATCGGGAGCTACCACCTTCACGATTTCCGAACGAACGTGGGTTTGGGGAACCAGTACTTAGTTGTGACAAAACTTTTAGTGGGCGACGGCGTGTCGCCTTTCGCGACGGAGAGCTGGTGCAAGAAAAGCGACGAAAACTTCGCCGCGGAACGAATTTCCATTATTACGAATTCCTTAGGCGCGCGGTGCGCGTACAACAGGACGTCATCGTTTTACAACTGCCCCACGGTGTGTACGCACTACACCACGGAGTGGGAGGTGTACGCCACATCGGATGGGGTGGTGAGTTCGGCAACACCGAACGAGCTGTGCAAGAGGCACCTGCCGTGCGGTATGAGCACGCTGAGCGAAGGGGAAAAGTCCCTTTGCTGCGTCGAGACCCTGAACGACGGGACGTATTGGTACGACGCGGAGTACTGGAACAAATCAGACACGGGTGGTGGGTGGGGGGCGGGTGGGAGTTTAGATTGGATCGAAAACAGGAAAGGCAAGGAAACCCCGGAGGCGGTGTACGGCGTCCAGGTTCTGACCACGCTTTTGATTTTGGTCTGGTACGGCCTTGGGGCTTTCCCAAATCATGGCACACTGTTTACCGCCCCTGAGTGGCTGTTTACTGTGCACTACTGGTAACTCTTACCACCGTACTGGTAACTCTTACAAATACATCACAAGTGCGCTGTTTGCGGAATACGAGTTACGAACGCGGTCCGAAAGACTGACACTTTTCTTTGGCAATCACAGGACTTTGTGGTTTCACAAAAGGCAGCTCGTCGTGGCGGAAGAAGTGAACGCCGAGAACGTCACGACTGGGGACTACGCCGTCGCGGTCCGAGGGCTTGGGGAGCACGAGTGGCGACGAGAAGACCTGGCGACGCACATGGCGCACTACGGCGAAATCGTCACGGTTTGTTACACGAAGTCGATCGGGCGGCTGTTAGCGGCGGAGACGAAGCTTCACGTCGCGACCACGAAGTTGGACGAAATCAAAGCCTACCGCGGGAAGGTTGCGGCGCTTTCGCCACTCCCTGCGCGACGAAAAAAACACACAATGACACATGCCTACCACGCAGTCGCGGTTGCCTTGTTCAACCTATCCACAACCGGCGGTTTCGGTACCGAGAAACACCTGGCGACGCTTGAAGTGAGGGTTAAGAAGTTCCAAGAAAAGTGCGATTTGGAAACCAAACAAAAGATCAAAAACGTCGGTGACGCGTTTGTTGTGTTCAACTTCGAGTGTCACAAAACCCGGTTGTTCGAGGATTACCGCCGGGGTTGGTACGAAAGGACGTTACAGTGGGCCTTTCCGAAGCTTAAAATAGGCGCACCCCGGTTCAAAGGTAAAATCCTAACGATGGAACCGCCGCCCGAACCGAGCGACGTGCGCTGGGGAAACTACGGGATTTGGCGATGGAAACGCGTCACGAAAGATTGCGCGACGGCGCTGGGCATGCTCGCCGCGGTGCTCGTTGGTGTGGTGCTTCAGGGGGTGTTCACCACTATTAAGAACGATTTACGAATCGATACGTACGACAGGCAGCTGTACGCCCGGGCCACGGGAACGGTACGGGCCTTTCCCAACTCCAAATCAGGGTCACGGTTTTCCCAAGGCACAAGACTAACACTTTTTCTGTCACAATCAGACACCCACCCTGGACCCGGAGGACGCCGCGCTGGTGCAGACGTACACGATTTTTTCCTCCCTCGTTATCGTCGCCGTGAACGTTTTCCTGACCACCACCGCTGAGTTGTTGTCCACGTGGCAGAAGTTCTCCACGCAAAGCGAGTTTGAAGCGAGCCTGATGCTGAAACTGTGCGTGGTGCACGTGATTAACAGCATCGCGGTAAGGGCCTTTCCCAATCACCACATTCCGCCACCCTGATTGCCCATACAAGACTGACATTTATTTTATTTTAATCAGGTACCCGCGAGTTTCTCGCGGTGTCCAAACGCGAACGCGGCGGAAATCGATACGCTAATTTCCGGGGGCGAGGGCGTTTCTGCAATTTCGCAAAACGGCAAGTGCTTGTGGTACGCCCCCGGTGGGCTGGTGGAGAGCGCTTTTTACCTGCAGCTGTTCAACGCGGTGTTACCAAACGTCATTGCATATGTCGACGTGGTGGGCCGGTTGAAGCGGAAATACCTGGCGAAATACGCGCGCACGCAACGCGCCATGGACGCAGCGTGCGACCCGCCACAGTTCATTTTAGCCGCCAAGTACGCGCACATCATGAAAACAATCGCGATGGCGCTGATTTACGGCCCCATACTTCCCGTGTCCTACGTCCTCGCCGTGTTCGCGCTTTGCGTGACGTACGTGACGGATAAGATTTTGGCGCTGAAGCGGTGTCAAAAGCCGGTGCGGCAGCAAAATCAAGCCACCGAGCGCGTGGTTGTGTTCATGAACGTCATGACCCTGGTACAAGTGTTCTTCGCGCAGGTACGTATGGGGCTTTCCCAAATCCATACACTGATTTACCGAATATGGTGACTGTTTGCCCATACATCTACCAATGCATGACTGACCCTTTTCCTTCCCAATCGCAGGTGTATTTCTACGACTTGCGGTATCCGCAATACTTAATAGCGTGCGTCATGATTTGGGTGGTGTACATGCTCCTTCCCTTGAACAAATGGCTGGGAATCACACGCGACTCCACCACGGAGGACGGGGGCACCGCGGGGGTATCGTTCTGGACGCACATGGGCAAGGCTGCTGGGGGTAAGGGGTTTCGACCAAAAAAGAAACAACACGGAGTAACACACCGGGACGAGGACGATTTCGCGGCACAAGAGAAAACAAAAAGGTTCCACTCCAAGTTGCTCAACGTCCCTGAAAGTGAACTCAACGCGGACCGACTTGATATTTACGTCCCCCCCATGCCGGTTGGCGCGGGGGACAAAACGCGCGCGATGATCATGGACGGGTACAAACTGCCGCACACCGTGACGCCGGGCATACCGAGTTTGCTGAGAGGGCAAAAGAAAAGCACGGGCGGTCGCGAAAACGTCGCGCCGCCGCGAAGCAATCAGCGCGACGACCAATCGCAGGTCACCTCGCCGACGTCCGTCGCGTCCAAAGTGAAAAGGTTCTTGGGCCTGGGAAATGGATTGAATAAAGTCACTCCGGGGAGTACCCCACGGAGTTCTGTTTCGTCTCCTTCTTCTCCAAAACCGAACGGAAACACGGAGCTCCGAGACACCACGAATCGAGCACGTGCGCCGACCGCGCAGTCGCCAAAGCTGCCAAAGCCAAAGGTGCAGTCGCCAAAGCTGCAGTCGCCAAAAGTGCAGTCGCCAAAGACGAGCGGAAATCCGCCGGCGCGGAAGAAGTAGGAAATGGTTCCGCGCACGTTTTGCGACTCGAAATGGGAACGTCACTATACCACGTTCGCGAACGTCACTATACTGTAGTCGCGTCGTAACGCGCGTCCGAGGATTTCGAAAGAAGAGCAAACGGAAAACGAGAAAAGTAGCACGTTGATTTATTGGCATATTTCTGTGAAACGTTTTTTGTCTTTCTGCGTTGTCTGTCTTTATTGCACACTCGCCGAGACGTCGCGCGCGTTTTCGTATCATGGTAGGACTGCAGGATGCGTCGGGCAGCCGTTTGCGATCGCCCAGTTCAACAGCTCGATGTTCCCGCCAACTTTCGCGTGCAAGCATGTCGTCGCATCCCACGGACATCCGTTCGCGCGCGCCCACTGAAGCACCTCGAGGTGCCCGCGCAACGCCGCGCACGAGCACGTGGTTGTGTCCCACGGACATCCGTTCGCACGCGCCCACTGTAGCACCTCGAGATGCCCGCCCCACGCCGCGCGCGCGCACGTCCTCTCGTTCCACGGGCATCCGTTCGCGCGCAACCACTGCAGCACCTCGAGGCGCCCGCCCTGCGCCGCCCATGAGCACGTCATTTCGTCCCACGGGCAGCCGTTTGCGCGCAACCACTTCACAACTTCGAGTTGCCCTGTCTCCGCCGCTAACTGTAGAAGATATTCCGACAACTCCAGACGACCTTGTTGATGCCGGTGCTTTAGCGTGCTTAAGTACCCAAACCGTGTGGCATGTTCCCACGTCGCCATTTTCACGCGATGCCCAGTCGCCGCCACCGCGTCGCGCATCGCACGACTCACCGCTCGAAGGATCGCGAGATCTGTAGGGTCTTTGATCCTTCCCAGAACATGACAGAGAACGACGTCATCGGAAAGACCTGGGATGGCGCTCTGCGTCTCGGGCTGGTACGCGACGGTCTCAGCGTGATTATGCTTCTTTCCGTGTGCGCTCATTTCGACACTGGGCGTCGTGTTGGAAGACATCGTGGAGGGTGTCACGCGGCGCGCGTCGTTGTTGTGAGTTTTTCTTGGGCGTTACGACAAAGACCTTTAAAAAAACTTCCGAAAGTCGGCGGCGGCTCATTTTTGATGCCGCCCAGGGCCAAGCTGAAGGCGCCTGCCGCTGCTCGCGCGGCGGCGGCTCCCGGCGCTACCGTGGAGCACCTCCCCGAGGTGTTACGTGCGTTGTTGTCCGTGGAGAACGAATCGCGAGGCATCGCCGAGGCGACTTTAAAGGCGCTCGCGAAGGATGCGCGCTCGGGCGGTGTTTTCGTCGCAGCGCTTTTGCAGCACGCGCGTTCCGATGCGGACGCCGCGGTTCGGCAGCTCGCCGCGGTGGTGCTGAAGCGCAGGGTCTTGACGCACTGGTCCGCGCTTCCTGTTGACCACCAGGAACAGTTCAAAAACGTGTTGCTTGAGGGAATCGTGAGTGAACCAGTTCCCGCGGTGCGTCGGGCGATCGCGGACGTGGTGAGCAAGGTCGCGAAAGCCACGGTCCCGCTCGGGGCGTGGAACGCGCTTCCCGAGTTCCTGGCGCAGTGCAGCGCCAGTCCGGAGGAGAGCCACCGGGTGGTGGCGTTCGTGCTGTTCGCGTCACTCACGGAAACCATCGTGGGCACGATGACCAAGCACTTCTCCACGCTGGGGGGTTTATTCACCGGCGGTCTGTCGGATGCGTCGTCGCAAGTCAGGGTCGCTGCGCTCAAAGCCGTGCTCGCGCTGGTGATCAACGCGCCTGGGGAATCAAAAGAGGAAACGAACGTGTTGAGCAGTCTGGTGGTACCCGTACTAGCAGTGGCGAAGCACGCCCTGGAGTCCGGAGAGGAAAAATACGGGAGCCTCGCGTTTGAAGTCCTTGACGAGCTTGTGGAGCAGCAACCCAAGGCGCTTACCGGGCACATCGAGCTCATCGTGGCGTTTTGCTTGGAAGTCGCCAGCCTTGGTAATTTAGACAACACCACGCGGCGCAAAGCCCTGGACGTGTTGTCTTTCCTTGCGAGGCACAAACCCAAAGCCCTGGTGAAGGCGAAAATAGTCCCCAACCTAATAAAAGCGCTGTGTCCCCTGTGCGGCGAACCGAAGGAAGACCTTTTGTACGGCGACGACGAGGTCGACGAAAACACAGGTTAGTATTTTCCACTCACCACATTCCGCCTCCCTGATTGCCCATACGAGACTGACACTTTCTTTTTTATCCCTCAGAAACCTCCGAAGAGAACATCCACGTCCAGACCGTCGCCGCGCGGTTGGTGGATTTGCTTTCCCTGAACGCGCCTTCAAAGCACGTGTTGCCTGAGGTCTTGGCGTTCGCGTCGAGCGCGATCGGCGACGCGAGCGACCAAAAAAAAAGACACGCCGCCGTCGCCGTGCTGGGCATCGTCGCGGAGGGGTGCGCGGAGGGTTTGGCCGACTCATTAGCCGCAATCACGCCCGCGATTATCAACGCGCTGACTGACACCTCAAGTGACGTGCGGTCAGCCGCGGCGTTCACGTTGGGGCAGCTCGCGGAGTGGGTGGACGGCGCCACGGCGTTTCACGCCACGGCGCTTCCCGCCGTGTTCGCGGCGCTCAAAATGGAACGCGACCCGCGGGTGTTGGAGCGCTTGATGTACGTCTTAGACACGTGGCTTGAACGCTTGGAGGAACATGAGGTGCGGCCGTACATAACGCCCACGCTACACATCGCGTACGCCGCGATTGACAACGGGGCGCAGACCAGCCACCGAACCAAAGAAGCGAGCCTGGGCGCCGTGGCGTCTGCGGCGGCGGCGGCGGGCCGCGCGATGCACGAGCACCTGCCCTCCCTGCTCCCCCGACTAGAGACGTGTTTACTTGCTTCTCTTGACCAGGACTTGAAGTCTAGAGCGAGGGCGCTTGAGGTGTTGGGGATGCTCATTTCTGGAAACGGCGGAACGGGCGCCATGGCGGCGCACATCCCATCCGCAATGCGCGCGGCGCACGATGGTTTCGATTTAGAGTACACGGAGCTCCGGGAGTACGGACACGGCTTGTTCGCGGAAACCGCGCAGGCGCTTGGCGACGAGCTATTCGCTGAGTACCTCCCAGTTTGTGTTGAGAAAGCCAAAGAAAGCCTCGAGTTGGACGACGGCGTGGCGTACGACAGCGAGGACGATGACGATGACGCAAATTCGGGGGACGTCTCGGACGACGGCTCTGACAACGACGACCGCAACGGGGGAATAAACTACTCCGTGTTCTCAGGGGTCGTGGAAGAGAAAGCCGCGGCATGTCGCGCGGTCGCGTCGTACGCGCTGTATTGTCCGGTTTCGTTCCTTCCGTACCTACCGAAATTCACGGAAACGATGAGCGCCATGACGGACCACATGCACGACGCGGTTCGAGCGCAGGCGCACGCCGCGCTGGCTCGAATAGCGCAGTGCGCTTTGCGAGCGTCGCCGCGTTCGTCGGGCGCGGATCCCGATTCGTCCCCCGCGTTCGCCGCGGTCGACGCCAGCCTGAACGCGACGCACCGGTCCCTTACCGAGGACGACGACCGGGACGCCGTCGCGGCGGCGATGGAGGCGGCGGCGGCTGTTATCCAAAGCGTCGGGGAGAGGGACGGGCTGGATTTTAAACGCATCGGGGTTTCAACGTTAGTAGACAGTTCCGGAACGTGTTCCGGAATCGCCCGCCTCCACGCGGGGCAGCACATCGAAAACCTGTCCTCCCTGTGCTTGTCCATTCTACAAGGCAAAGCTGCTTGCCAGGAGGACGTGCACGACGAGATCGATTTCGGAGGCGACGAGGACGAAGGTGCGTATTGGGCCTTTCCCAAATCTAACGACTGGTTTCCCATACAAGACTGACACTTTCTGTTATGTATCTCAGAGTTTGCCGAGTCGGAAACGGCCGCGGTGGTGTTGGAAGCGTGCGCCGAGCTGCTTCCCAAGCTCGTCGCCGTCGCCGGGCAACGCGCGGCGCCCGCGTTCGAGCCGCACTTCAACGAGCTCGCCAAGCGCATTGCAGGCGACGTCCCGGAACCTGCGCGGTCCGTGGCGTACGCGACAATCGTGGAGATGATCAAGGCGATCGGAAAGGTGCCTTTCGTGGCGGCGGTGGCGCCCGTGATTCTTCGCGGGTGCGTTTTCGAGCTGCGAAACGCGAAAACCGCGGGACTGCGAAGGAACTGCGTGTACTGCGCTGGGGTGATTTTCGAGATGTTCGCGAGCTCGGTTGACGACGCGGGGAAAACAGAACTGGCAGAAGTGTTGTGTTTGGTGCTCGCCAAGGACGAAACAAATGCGTGGCGCGAAAAGGACCCGGGAACCAGGGACAACGCCGCGGGCGCCGTTGCGAGAACGCTGCTCGCATCGGGAAGCGCCCTGGCGCGAGACGAACAAATCGGCCCGTCTCTGGTGGCATCGCTGCTACGCGCGATTCCATTGACTTCGGATTTCGAGGAGTGCGTCTCCGTGTACGGCGGCGCGGTGGCGCTGCTTGCGATGGAGGGTGAAGTAAACGGGGTTGGGGAAAGGCGGATCGGACAGTTGGTCCACGCGTTCGCGAGAATCGCGGAAGCCGAGGCGGACCGGGCGGCGAGGGAACCCAAACAACATCAAAACAACGCGGAACCCGGTGACGCGACGGGGCCGTCGCTTGAGACGTTGCGGGAAATCGCCACCGCGGTGCGCCGTGCGAGAAATGCGGACCCAGGGGCGGTGGACACTGCGATCGCGGCGCTGTCCGATGCCCAACGAAACGCGCTCACCGCGCTACTCGCGGCCGCGTGACGTGGGCTGAGTGATTGACAAGAGTAACCCCAATTGATTATCAACACCGCCGCCGTGGTGTTGTCAGCAGTATTTCTCGTTTCACGCGACAGAGCTTCGGGGTGCGTCATCGTCTCTTTCTTCGTCGCCGACGCTCGCCACAAAAATGAAACACAGCGACACTAGTAGAAACGCCAATGGAAATATACAGCGATTGAACACCCACCACACCGCGTAAATTCTACCGTTTCTTCCCCTTCTTCCCTCCCTGCGGCCTGCCTCCCTTTCCAACTCCTTTCTTGCTCTCGCCGCCTTTCGCTCCTTTTCTTTTTTTCCCATCCGCCCCAGAAAGCTTCGTCCCGCTGAGAAACGTTGCGCCCCCCGCGCTGAGCGTTTCCTTGGCCAAGTCGCGCTTGGGATAGGTCAAACAAAGTGTCAGTCTTTCGTGCTTTGTGTTACGTATACATGCCGAGGGAATCACCGTCCCTTCGGAAAGGACGAGTGTGCGCGCACGGCGCGTGGCGGATTTGGGAAACGCGCGACGCACCTTGGAAATCGTGAGCACGCCGTTTTTGAAACTCCCCGACCCCCACGCCAACCCGCGGTCGGTTTCTTTTCGGGAATTGGAATCGTCACCCGCGTCCGCTTTCCGTAGCCCTTTCGTCTTCTTTCCAAGCTTGCCTCCCGCGTCGAACACCTCCATTCGTTTCGCTTCCTCGCGCTGTTCGTTCTTTTTCCACATCCCCACCCCGATCGTGGGCGGCGTCCGGACTCCTTTTACCTGGATAGCGCCTTGCGCTACGGAAGTTTTCTTTTCCAAGCTCCTGCGGCTCCACTTGTCAAGCCCGGACGCGCCGAAAACCGCGACTTGCTTGCGCATGTCATTCAAGCTCGCCCCCGTTAATCCCGTGACCTCGCCCGCGGGGAGCTCGCCGTCCACCACGCCGCCCGAACCGCCTTTCATGTCCGGCTTCGCGAACTTCAAATCAGCCCCCACCGCCCGCACCACCTCGTGCACGCGCGTGATGCTGTCCGACATGAACAGTCGCTTGGCGCGTTTCAGGGTTACGGAATCGACATTGGCGTTTCCTGAGGGCTTTGAGGTGCCGCGGTCCACCCGGGAGTTGGCGTGGTTGGGGCGGTCGCCGCTGAACACCACGACGGTGGGGCCTCTGGGTTTCGCGGCGGCGGCGGTGCGCGAATCATGTTTGGACGGACCGGAGACGCCGCCCGTGCGTTCTTGTCCAACACCATCCACAGCCGTGTCCTGCGTCTCCAGCGCCAGCCGTTGCCGTTTGCGCGTGCCCTTGCCCGAGTTCGAGGTACCGTCGGCTTTGTTCGCGGAAGGTAGCGGAGACACAGTCGTCGTCTCAATCGAAACCACGCGGACTTGTTTTTTCGGTCTCGGCGCCTCGTCGTCGAACATCGACATGAACCGTTCCCCCGCGCGCTCCAGCGCCGCCAACGAGGCGTCGCCACCCGGGCCGGGGGGCTCAGCGGGCATTGCGGGTGTCCAACGCGAAGACGCGCTGTGGAGAGTGATGATGACACCTTTCAACGCAACGGAGGGGGAGCGTGCCGAAAACAAATCATGCACCGAACCAAACAGAAGTTGTCGTCTCCAGCCACGTGTCTTTTTGGCGGCAACATCGTGGTCGTCGCCCCCACTAAGCCGTGCACATGGCCCCCACGCACGGCTACGCCCGTCTCGACGAGGGCCGCGACACTGAACCTTCGGCGTACGATCCGCACACCCCGCCTGCCCGTGATGGCAACCAAAACGTAGCCCAGGGTGTTCCCGTCGACGTGAACACCCTTCCCGCGTTCTCGGAAAACGGGGCGCCTCCCGTTGCGAAAATCGCGACCGCGGTGCCCGCGGTGGCGTTCGCGGTCCCGGCGGACGGGTACGGCGTGCCGCATCACGTTTTGAACCCGGATTTGCCCGATGCGGTGGAGGCGTGGAACGGCTTGCGGGGCATAATGACCGGGTTCATGGCCGCGTCGGTGACGATGTTGTTCTTCTCAAGTAAGTCCTTTGTTGAATCATCAAACACAACACAACACACGGCTTGTTTGGTACAGAAAAAAACGAAATGACGCATTCGCTGACCTTATACCCGACCCCTCCCGTTTCCTCTCCATAAAAAACAGTCTTCGTCTTCCCCATTTCCCTTCCCCTGGCTATTCTCGGTATCATCGCCTCCTCAATGCACCTGTTCGAGAAGTGCCGCGGCCGGGGAAGCGTGGTGGGCGCGGTGATCACGATAAAAGTGCTCTCCGCCGTGGTCGCGACCATGTCCCTGGTACGCGTTGCGTGTCCCAAATCATAGACTCCACGTTTGTTTTGACGATTATCCGCCCGTATCTACTCAGGCCACATCACGAAAGACTGACACTTTTCCTTGGCAAAACGTTAAAAGTCCTTGGCAATCATCTGGATCCTCATCGCGTGCTCCGTGGCGCAAGGCTCGGTCATCGCGGTGTTCACCGTACTCACCCTGATTTACGCCTCGTTCGGCGCTCTATCCCTGCACGTGTTCAACCGCGTGAAGTACGTCAACGCCCTGATGCTGCCAGTCGCGGCGGGGATGGTTCAGGTGTAGAGAGATCTCCGGTGCGTTCGGTGTGTTGTAGAGAGTACGGGTGGACGGGAAGGTGAGAAGGTGTGAAGAAGAAATGACGTGTAAAAAGTAACGAGAATCAAGTGTAGACGACAATGCAATCGCTCTATTATTACCACGCAATTTGAAAGATCCTACAAAAGACCCGCACTCCTCATCAGTTCACCTTTGGCTTCCGCGGCCGCGCAAACCCGACGAGCGGGTTTGTAAATCGGGACGCGCCGCGTCCGCGCTTGAAACGCGACGTGAAATCCGCACCGAAAAATAGTTTGGGCCTCGGTTTTTTTGGCGCGGCGAATCTCGGTGCGGCGGCGGCCAGTGCGTCAACATACCCAGCCACGCCCTCCCGCAACCGGCCGCTGGTGGTCTTTTCCACCGCTTCGAGTCTTTCGTGCACCAGTCCGGTCGTTACGTACCGCGATGGCTTCCTCGGAGAAGGTGTGCGAAACCGGCGCGCGCTCGGTCGCGCACAAGCCCTTGCCGCCGCCCACCACGACTGACGGTATCACGCAGATTCTGTTTTACCAGTACGTCGAGCCGGTGTGGAGCGCGCGGCGGCAGAAGCAGGCGCTTGCGGAGTTTCACCGTTTGGCCGCGGAGCACGGGGTGACGGGTAGGGGGCGGATCGCGTTGGAGGGCGTGAACTGCACGCTCACGACCTCCGCGTGGGGCGCCCGGCGGTTCTGCCAAGGCTTGCGGGACTTCGACCCAAACTTGTTCAACGACACCGACTTCAAGCTCACCGACGGCGTGGACCCGGCGACTAAGTTCAAAGCGCTGACCATCAAAAGCACGCTTGAGCTCGTGGCGTACGGGTTGGGGGGCGAGCGCGCGCCGCTTTTAAAGCAAAACACGGCGAAGCACTTGGAGGCGGATGCGTACCACGCGATGCTGGGGGATGCAAACACCGTGGTGATTGACGTGCGTAATTTTTACGAGACCGACATCGGGCGGATGGAACCGCCGCCCGGGGGCGCTGAGTTTCTTGACCCAAAGATGCGGAACTCAAGAGAGTTCCCAAAATGGCTGAACCAGCCTGAAACGAAAGAAAAGCTGAAAGGGAAGAAGGTGATGATGTACTGCACCGGGGGAATCCGGTGCGAACGCGCGACCGCGTTGCTTTCGCAGATGGAACGGGCGGAGGAGGATCTGCAGACGGATGGGATTTACCACGTGCGAGGCGGTATTGACCGTTACCTAAAAACGTTCCCGCAAGGCGGGTACTGGAAAGGCCGGAACTACTTGTTCGACCTAAGAGGCGAGCAATCTGCGGAGGAAAAAGACGTAAAAATCGTTGAGACGGAAACCAAAAGCCACTGCTGCGTGTGCAAAGGCGCCTTCGCGCTTTACAAGGGCAAGCACGCCTGTTCTGATAGCGAGTGCAAGGTGCCGGTTATCGTGTGCGACGGGTGTCGCCGACGCGCGGACGGGGAGCTGAAAGCTTCGCTGAAGTGCCCGCTGTGCGAACAAGGCGTGACGCTGCGGGACCTGCCTCTGCCCGACTTGGTGGGGCAGAAACGAAAGCTTGCGCTCGACGGGAACCGCGAGCGGTCGAACGGAACGGCGAACGGAAAGCCTCGTCGCGAGATGGACAAGTCTCGGTGGGTGCACGTGGCGCGGTTGCCGCTTTGCGTCACGTCTAATGACGTGAAACTAGCACTGGCCGGGATAGAGGTTGGCAAAGGCGCGCCTTCCTCGGTGAGCGCCGAACTCGGCGGATCCACCGTGGAGTGGATCGCCGACCAAAAAACCAACTTCTTCTACGGGTCGTGTTACGTCGAGTTCGCGAACGAACAAGATGCCGTTTCGTGCGTGGAGCGGTGTGCCACCGCGCCTGCTAGGGTTGGAAAGAAGAATCTAAAGGTGAACTACGCACCCGCGCGAGCGAAAGATTCCACGAAAGCGGGACAAGCGGGGGAAAGGCCGCCCGTGCCGATCACGCCGGGCGCGTAGGAGTAGTATCTTCAAGGTTGTAATACAAGGTTGTACCCATCTAAGCGATCGCGAACCCCGCGTCGCCGCGCCGCGCCACATGACTCGTGCTTGGTGCTCGCACTTTGGAAAAAGAACGAAATAAATTGGGGTGAAAACACGGGAAGCAACGAAACATAGCCACGACTTCGACCACGACGTTTCCGGGGGCGCAGAAGCGCGTGCGCGCGGAGTTTCGTGGCGCGCGAAAAATGGGTGTCAAGCGGTGCTCGCATGGAAGGGAGAAACTTCAGTGCAGGGAGTGTAACCCCTGCCCTCACGGGAAGCTGAAAAAGAGCTGCGCAAAGTGCACCCCGTGCCCTCACGGGAAGCTGAAAAAGAGCTGCGCGAAGTGCTGCCCCTGCCCTCACGGCAAGGTGAAAGGCAACTGCAGTATGCAACCCCTGCCCGCACGGCAAGCAGAAGGGCAACTGCACGGTATGCACCCCCTGCCCTCACGGGAAGCGGAAAAACATGTGCGTGAAGTGCACCCCCTGCCCCCACGGGAAGCTGAAAAGCAGCTGCGCGGCGTGCACCCCCTGCCCTCACGGGAAACGGAAACAAAACTGCGCAGCGTGCAAAGCGGCACGCGCGGCTCCGCCGAGCTCGAAGCGGGTCAAGCGCGAGCCGAAGAGTTCGCCCGAGATCAAGCA
>Ga0209710_1000564_pt1 | contig 33642 bp, 37 predicted proteins | sample ArcticOcean_MG_C_5_FD_187436 | JGI IMG/M metagenome (GOLD analysis project Ga0209710, IMG submission 187436) | Marine microbial communities from western Arctic Ocean - ArcticOcean_MG_CB4_138 (SPAdes) (version 2) | ecosystem: Environmental > Aquatic > Marine > Oceanic | place: Arctic Ocean...
GGAAAGAAAAAATTTCTTCATTATTGAATTGTTATTTTTAATTGTTTTGATGCAGGAGCAATTGAGATATATCTCGCGTCTTTTCGCAGACCAAGAACCCAAATAATAGTGTTGTTAGCGTCACAGAGCAACCATTGATCCTGCTTTTCTAAAAGTGATAATTTCTCATCTTTAAAATACTTGCTTAGTTTCTTTTTCCCTTGCATTCCCGCAGGATAAAAATAGTCGCCATTTTCCCATTTCCTTACAATTAAAGGAAAGGTTAAACTTTCTTTAGAGACGTACATACTCTTTTTATTTGGAATGGATTGCTCTGTAACTTCTTCTAATATTAAGTGAATGGGATTTTTAATCTCATGCGTGTTTGCCAAGATTTGAAACTTGACATCGGTTGCAGGTGAAAAATCTCTTTCAGAAAGGATTAAGAAATTTCGATCCTTTAAAAGTACATGCGTATGAGAAAGCACGTACTTTCCTGATTGGGCATGCAGTAAATTATAAACATCTTTAAATTCGGTGAAATTATATGCTTTTAAAAGCTGAAATAAGTAGGCTTTTGGGTTTGATAACTCGAGTATTTTGGCAACTTTAAATTTAGAAACTCCGTTTTCCTTAAGCACAACATGTTGAGACGTTTCCTCGATGCGATCGGTAATGATTTGAGCGCTTTCTTGAAGATTTTCCAATGTCTTAGAAAACGTTGTTAACATACTCGGATTTATTTCCTTTAAAACGGGTAGTATTTTGTGTCGAATTTTGTTACGCAAGTATTGGGTAGCTGCATTACTTTGGTCCTCTCGCCAGGAAATATTGTTCTCTTTTGCGAAATGGAGAATTTCTTCTCGTGAAAATTGAAGCAATGGGCGTATAATATTTCCATTAATGGCAGGAATTCCCGTAAAACCATCCAAACCACTTCCTCTAGTTAAATTGATTAAAAAAGTTTCTAAATTATCATCTGCATGGTGCGCGGTTAAAATATAATCAAAATGATGTGCTTTGCTAATTTCTTGAAACCAATGGTAGCGCAAATCCCGAGCTGCAACTTGTGTAGATTGTTTTTTTTCTTGTGCTATTTTTTTAGTTTCAAAAGAAGTGCTAAAACAAATAATGTCGAGTTTTTTTGCAAGTTTTTTTACAAATTCCTCATCTAAATCACTTTCGGTTTCCCTTAAATTAAAGTTACAATGTGCTAAAGAAATATCAAACTTTAAGGTGGCAAAGAGTTGTGTTAAAACCACAGAATCAATACCTCCAGAAATGGCAATTAATAGTTTTTTTCCCCTTAGAAAGGGAAAATTAGTAACAATTATATGTGATAATTTTTCAAGCATATTGGACTCAAAAGTACATAAATTAATGGCGTTATTTTAGACTTGCTTCTTCAGCCAAGCACGGATGTCTTTTCTGATGGAAACCTCCGGTTTTGGTAGTGGAATTGTTTTACCAAACTGCTTACTTCTATTAAACTTAGAAAAGGTAACTTTAAGTTGCTTCCACTCTGCGGGGTACAAAGTTAAAAAGGTATTAAACATGTTCTGTTCTGTTGGCTTTTCTTTTAAAGTTTCGAATGTTTTTCGAAAAAGGGCTTCTTGGTTTAGTATCATACTGTAAAAATATTTAATATTTTTTTAAAACTGTGTTTATTAGTTCAGGATGTGCTCACAAATGTGCTCGCTTTTTGGTAGTTTTTGTCTAAAAAAAAACGAAGAACCTTTACTTCGCATTGGTTAAAACATATTTCATTGCTTTTGCCTTGAGGAGACATTCTTCATATTCTTTTGCAGCGTCAGATTTAATGGTAATGGCACTACCAACAGAATAGGAAATGTATTTTTTTTCTTCATTGTAGAGAATACTTCGAATGACTACATTAAAATCGAAATCATTTTCAGGTGTAAAATACCCAATAGCTCCAGAGTATAAACCACGTTTTGAAGCTTCTAAGTTTTCAATAATCTTCATAGCAGATACCTTTGGTGCGCCGGTCATACTGCCCATCGGAAAAGTGCTTCGCAAGGTTTCTATAGGATGTAATTGCGGATCAATTTCAGAAATTACAGTGGAAATCATTTGATGCACTTGTTTAAAAGAATAGACCTTACACAATTCCTCTACCATCACAGTTCCTTTTTTTGCAGTTTTAGACAAATCATTTCGAACCAAATCTACAATCATCACATTTTCTGCGCGTTCTTTTTCATCTCGCATTAAATCGGAAGCAATTTTGGCATCGTCAATAGGACTGATTAATCTTTTAGCGGTTCCTTTGATGGGTTGAGAAATAATTTTAGAACCTTCTTTTTTGAGATATCTTTCTGGGGAGGCACACAAGGCATATTGCTGCTCCATTTTTAAAAAGGAAGCAAATGGAGGTTCAGAAATATCGTTTAAGTGCTGATATACAGCCACGGGATTTATGGTCGAATTCTCGGCATAAAATTCCTGACAAAAATTTACTTCGTAGAGATCTCCCCTTTTAATATGTTCTAAAATAGCATGCACTTTCGCATAATATTCCGCTTTGTGAATTCGAAGTTTTATCTTGATGTTTTCATCAGTATCTGCAATGATACCTTTCTGTTTAGCATTCGTTTGAATGTCCTGAAAATCTGTTTCAATTGCATCAGCAACCATGTTTAAATAATGAAACTCTATATTTTCACCCTTGATAAAAATTAATTTTTGAGGTTGAAAGAAATACAAGTCAGGAAAATCTAAGCCATCAAAATTTTTAGAAGAAAGGCGTTCTGTGTCATTTTTAACATCATAAGAGATATATCCAAAAATATAATCTTTTGTAGAACTCTGGTATTCTTTTAGTTTGTCAAAAGCGTTTGTATAATCTGTTTTGATCGCTGTAAATTCCTCTATGGCCAACGCACTGTCAAAACTAGTATATTGCTGCTGGTGCTTATTGGAGTCTAACCAAAGTGCAGTTTCAAATTGCTGAGACCAAGAGAGTAAAAGTGGTTTGAAGGCTTTTATATTTTCAATAGAAAAAGTACGAACAGTTCTTAGTTTCATTAGTAAAGAATTTTAAGCGACTCTGTGCGTATTGATAACGCAAACTATTTTCTAAAGTATCAATTGAAAATAGAAAGCAACCGAGGTAGGTCGCTCTCTATGCTTGTTTTTAATTTTCTTAACGGTCTGATAAGTACAGATCGAAAAGAGTGTTAGGCATTCAGGGGCTTTCCGTCCCAGGCAGCTTTTGCCGCCTCTTTTACTGCTTCAGAATACGTTGGATGACCATGGCATATTCTTGCCAAATCCTCTGCAGATGCTCTAAACTCCATCGCTACCGCAGCTTCCATGATTAAATCTGCAACACGTGCACCCACCATATGAACTCCTAAAATTTCATCGGTATTTTTATCTGCTAATACTTTTACAAAACCGTCAATATCTCCACTTGCACGAGATCTACCCAAAGCCCTCATTTGGAATTTACCGGCTTTATACTCAATTTTAGCTTCCTTTAATTCGGCTTCAGTTTTACCAACTGCAGCAGCTTCAGGCCATGTATACACAATACCAGGAATTAAATTATAATTAATATGGGGCTTTTCACCTGCTAAATACTCCGCTACAACAACACCTTCTTCTTCAGCCTTGTGTGCCAACATTGCACCTTTAACTACATCACCAATTGCATAGACAGTATCTATGTTTGTTTGTAAATGATCATTTACAGCAACTTGGCCGCGTTCATTTACTTCAATACCTATTTTTTCTAAACCTAAACCTTCTGTATAGGCTTTTCTTCCAACAGAAACCAAACAATAATCTCCAGAAAATTCAATTTCTCTATCTTTTTTATCCGTAGCTTTTACAACCACCGTATCCCCGTTTCTTTCTACTGAAGTTACTTTATGGCTTGTTGCGAATTTTATTCCTTGTTTTTTGAATACTTTTTGTAATTCTTTAGAAACATCGGCATCCATTCCTGGAACAATTTTATCCATATATTCTACCACGGTAACATCTGCACCTAAACGGCTATAAACAGAGCCTAATTCTAAGCCAATAGCACCACCACCAATTACAATTAAATGTTTTGGTATCTCAGGAAGTTTTAGAGCTTCCGTAGAAGTCATAATACGCTCTTTATCCATTTTTATAAAAGGTAAAGCAGACGGCTTTGAACCTGTAGCGATAATGATGTTTGTTCCTTCAATAATTTCTGAGGAACCATCATTTTTTGAAATTTTTACATGTGTTTTGTCCTCAAAAGAACCCAATCCTTCAAAGACATCAATGTTATTTTTGTCCATCAAGTATTTGATTCCACCAGTAGTTGTCTCTACTACTTTGGCTTTTCTGTCTAACATTTTCTCAAAGTCAATTGTTGGTTTTTCAATTGAAATACCGTGCTCTTCGAAATGATGCACTGCATCGTAATAATGATGCGAAGAATCTAATAATGCTTTAGAAGGAATACATCCAACATTTAAACAAGTACCGCCTAAAGTTGCATATTTTTCTATAATTGCTACTTTTTTGCCTAATTGAGAAGCTCTAACTGCTGCTATATATCCTCCAGGACCAGAACCAATTACAATAATATCGTATTTCATAAGTAAGTTTATTTTGCGTTTTTTGTAACCTTCAATTTTATTTTCACTAATAATTCACAAAAATACGGATATTTTCATAAAAGAAAGTAAGAATTTAGTAGTTTTACCGTACAAAATATTCATAAAAAACAAAGATGAAAATTCTAAAAAATATCGGACTTTCTTTATTAATAGTTCTCGTTATCGCTCAATTTTTTGGACCAGAAAAGAATGACGGAGACATGGCAACAGTGGCTGCTTTTATAACAGAAACAAATCCGCCAGAAGACGTTAAAAAGATTTTGGAAACTACGTGTTTCGATTGTCATTCTGCCAAAACATCGTATCCATGGTACAATGCAATTACACCAGTAAATTACTACTTGCAAGAGCATATTAAGGATGGCCAAAAGCATTTGAATTTTTCGAAATGGGATACGTATTCCCTTAAGAAGAAAGAACATAAAATGGATGAGTTATATGAAGAAGTAGCAGAAGGAGAAATGCCATTAAACTCTTATACTTGGACGCACTCGGAAGCCAATTTGTCACCAACTCAAATTGCTGCTGTTGTAACTTGGGGAAAGAAAGTACAAGCCGATTATAAGCAGCAATTGAATACTAAATAATTGACGCAGCAACACGTTTTAATTATTGGATACGTTTGGGTAGAACCCAATTCTTCTGCTGCAGGAAGCAGAATGATGCAATTAATTGAACAATTTCTAAAACAGAATTGGAAAGTAACTTTTGCCTCTCCTGCTCAAAAAGGAGAAAAAGCAATCGATTTAATTTCTTTAAGAATTGATGAAGTTGCCATTGCGTTAAACAATGCTTCTTTTGATGTATTTGTAAAAGAATTACAACCTTCTATTGTGCTGTTTGATCGGTTTATGATGGAAGAACAATTTGGTTGGCGCGTTGCAGAAAATTGCCCAAAAGCTTTACGGATTTTAGATACTGAAGATTTACATTTTTTAAGAAAAACAAGACATCAACAATTAAAAAACGAAGCGGTGTTTACGACTGAAGCGTTGCTGAAATCGGAGGATGCTAAAAGAGAAATTGCATCTATTTTAAGATGTGATTTGTCTCTAATTATTTCAACTTTTGAAATGGATTTGTTAAAAAATGTTTTTAATATTGATGAGAAAATTCTTTATTATTTGCCTTTTCTATTAGATAATATTGATAGGCATCAACAAAAAAAATGGAAATCATTTGAAGAAAGAGCGCACTTTGTTTTTGTTGGAAATTTCTTTCACAAACCTAATGTGGATGCCGTTTTAACCTTAAAAAATGAAATTTGGATGCAGATTAGAAAGCAGCTTCCAAAAGCAGAAATTCATATTTATGGTGCGTATATGCAGCAGCAAATTCAAGAATTACATAATAAAAAAGAAGGATTTATCATTAAAGGATTTGCAGAAAATGCAGAAGAAGTTGTAGGCAACGCTAGAGTTGTTTTAGCTCCTTTGCGGTTTGGAGCAGGAATCAAAGGGAAACTTACAGAAGCAATGATCTGTGGTGTACCAAGTATTACAACGTCAATTGGAGTAGAAGGAATGGCAGGTGAACTTCCTTGGAATGGTTTTGTAGCAGACAATTTCTCGGAGTTTGCATTGAAAGCAGTTGAATTGTATACAGATAAAACTGTTTGGGAGCAGTTACAATTAAACGGAGTAGCGATTATCAATTCCGTGTATAGCAAAGAGAAAAATGCGCTATTATTTTTCAATAAAATTGAAGAAGTTCAACAAGATTTAGAAAAACATCGAACTGCTAATTTCTTAGGAAGTTTGTTGCAGCATCAAACATTTCAAGCAACAAAATATATGAGTAAATGGATCGAAAGTAAAAATAGGTTACCGTAACAATTTTACAGTACATAACAAACTGAAAATTGCCACCGTAACTTTGAATATTAAATTAAACCTGCTCTTTTTAGCAAAGCATCTGGTTTTGGTTCTTTACCTCTAAAACGTTTGTATAGTTCCATTGGTTTTTCTGTACCTCCTTTAGAAAGTACATTTTCTTTAAATTTAGTAGCTACTTCTTTATTGAAAATTCCTTCCTCTAAGAAGTACTCAAAAGCATCTGCATCTAAAACTTCTGCCCATTTGTACGAATAATATCCAGCAGAATAACCTCCTTGAAAAATATGAGAAAAAGCTGTACTCATTACATTTTCTGCTACTTCAGGATATAATTTAGTTTCGGCAAAAGCACCATTTTCAAATTCTTTTACAGAAGAAATTTTAGATGGATCTTGACCATGCCATTGCATATCTAAGAGGCCAAAACTTAACTGACGCAGCGTTTGCATGCCTTCATGAAAACTTGCAGACTCCTTAATCTTTTCTACATATTTTATCGGAATAATTTCTCCAGTTTCATAATGTTTTGCAAACAGCGCTAAGGCTTCTTTTTCAAAACACCAATTCTCTAAAATCTGACTTGGTAATTCTACGAAATCCCAAGAAACAGAGGTTCCTGATAAACTGTTATACATCGTGTTTGCTGACATTCCGTGCAACGCATGACCAAATTCATGAAACAAGGTGGTGACTTCGTTAAAAGTCAAGAGAGAGGGTTTTGTTTCGGTTGGTTTTGTGAAATTACAAACAATAGAAATATGCGGTCTTTCGTTTATATGGTTTTTAATTTGTTGCGATTTGTAAGAGGTCATCCATGCACCATTGCGCTTCCCTTTTCTGGGATGAAAATCTGCGTAAAAAACAGCAATAAAATTTCCATTTAGATCGGTTACATTGTATGTTTTAACATCTTCGTGGTATTTGTCAATGTTAAAAACTTCTTCAAACTGCAAATCAAACAATCTGTTGGCAATTTCAAAAACACCCCCAATTACATTTTCTAATTTGAAGTAAGGTTTTAACAACTCTTGGTCCAAACTAAATAGTTCTTTCTTTAATTTTTCTGAATAATAAGCGCCATCCCATTTTTGAAGTTGATCGATTCCGTCTAACTTTTTAGCATAATTTTCTAAGTTTTTAAACTCTTTAAGTGCAGCCGGTTTTGCTTTTTCTAAAAGGTTGTTAGAAAATTCAATCACTTTTTCAGGAGTTTCTGCCATCCGCTCTTCTAAAACAAAATGCGCATGTGTCTTATAACCAAGTAAATTAGCTCTTTGGTGGCGAAGGTTTACAATTTCTAAAACTATTTTTTCATTATTGAATTCATTCTCTTGAAATCCTTTTTTACCAGCAGCAATTGCCATTTTTTTACGCAGCTCTCTGTTGTCTACATAGGTTAAAAACGGAATGTAACTTGGGTAATCTAAGGTAAAAATCCAACCTTCTTTATTTGTGGATTTTGCAACTTCTCTTGCAGCTTCCTTTTCACTGTCAGGCAAGCCTGCCAAATCACTTTCATCGGTTATATGCATTTCAAAAGCATTGGTTTCTGCCAAAACGTTTTCCCCAAATTTTAAAGATAATTTAGAAAGAGTTGCATCAATTTTACGAAGTTTAATCTTCGCATCTTCTTTTAAATTAGCACCATTCCTTGCAAAACTTTTGTATTGCTTTTCTAAAAGCATTGCTTGTTCTGATGTTAAATCTAAGGATTCTCTGGTATCAAAAACAGTTTTCACTCTTTTAAACAAAGCTTCATTTAAAGTGATGTCATTTCCAAATTCACTCAACCAAGGAGATACTTCCTGCGCAATTTTCTGAATTTCATCATTGGTTTCTGCAGAATTTAGGTTAAAAAAAATACTTGTAATTCTATTTAGTTTTTCACCTGTAAAATCTAAAGCAACCGTTGTGTTTTCAAAAGTTGGTGTTTCAGTATTGTGTATAATTTCATCAATTTCTGCCTTAGCAATCTCAATCCCTTTTTTAATTGCAGGTTTGTAATCTTCGTTAGAAATTTTAGAAAAAGGGGCAGTATTAAAGTCTTGTAAAAGTGGATTCATTGGTATCATTAATTATTTTTTGGTCGAGCGCAGTCGAGGCCTAAATTTAAGCTTTCGATTGCATTCAAGAATGCAGTGTTATTTTCTTACTTTTTTTGAAGCTTGTTCAACCTTTAGTTTTAAACCTTCTTTGTAAGCAATAATTCTATCTTGAACACATTTGTCGGAAGCACCAATAATTTGAGCAGCTAAAATTCCTGCATTTTTTGCACCATTCAAGGCAACTGTTGCAACAGGAACACCACCAGGCATTTGTAAGATTGATAAAATAGAATCCCAACCGTCTATAGAGTTGCTACTCTTTACAGGAACGCCAATAATAGGCAAAGGACTCATAGATGCCACCATTCCTGGTAAATGTGCAGCGCCACCAGCACCGGCAATAATTACTTTTATACCTCTTTTATGTGCGTTTTGAGAATAGTCATATAATTTTTCTGGAGTTCTGTGAGCAGAAACAATATCAACTTCTATTTGAATATCAAAACTCTCTAAAATTTCTATTGCATCTTTCATTATTGGAAGATCAGAATCGCTTCCCATTATTATTCCTACCATAATTATTTGCTGATTACCCTTATTATTTCTTTTACTTTTTGCGCTATTTCTCTTGCTTTATCGATGTCTGTATTCACAATAGTTACATGCCCCATTTTTCTAAATGGACGTGTTTCTTTTTTACCATAAATATGTGGAGTAACTCCATCAATTTTTAAAATTTCTTCTATATTTTGATAAATTACATCACCAGAAAATCCCTCTTCACCCACTAAGTTTACCATAATTCCGGCAACTTTATTATCTGTGTTTCCCAAAGGGAGATTTAAAATACTCCGTAAATGTTGCTCAAATTGATTGGTATAACTTGCTTCAATAGAATAATGTCCAGAATTATGGGGCCTTGGAGCTACTTCATTTACCAAGATTTTATCATCTATTGTTTGAAACATTTCTACAGCTAATAGACCCACAAAATCAAAAGCACTCACTACTTTTAAAGCAAGTTCTCTTGCTTTTTCAGCAACTTTAAAATCAATTCTTGCAGGGCAAATTACATATTCAACTTGATTTGCTTCTGGGTGAAACTCCATTTCTACCACAGGATACGTTTTTACTTCACCTGCCGCATTCCTTGCTACAATTACTGCCAATTCGTTTTTAAAAGGAATCAGTTTTTCAGTAATACACTCAACATTTGGTAAATTTTCTAAATCCTCGATATTTCTAACAATTTTTACACCATTACCATCATACCCGAAACGTGCAGCTTTCCAAACAAACGGAAAATTTATAATATTGTTTTCGTAGGAATGTTTTAACTCTTCAAAATAGGCATAATGAGAAAATGCTACGGTAGGAATTTGATGATCGATATAGAAGTTTTTCTGTCTCGCCTTGCTTTGAATAATTCGTAAATCTTTCGGTTTTGGGTAAATTGTTAGTCCTTCAACTTCCAATTTATCTAAGGCATCTAAATTTATATTTTCTATTTCTATGGTAAGTAAATCCACGGTTTTTCCGAACTCGTAAACGGTATCAAAATCTAAAAGGTCTCCTACTACAAATCTGTTGCAAATTTCTGCGCAGGGTGCCTTTTTATTGCTTTCTAAAATAGAAGTATGAATGTCGAGTTTTTGAGTTTCGGCTAAGAGCATTCTTCCGAGTTGACCACCACCAAGAACGCCTAATTTAAAATCTGAAGAATAATAGTTTTTCACTTTAAAAGTTGTTGTGTTTCAGCAAAAATACACAACTCAAATCGTTTTCACTAAAAATTACTGATTCTAATTGAATTGCCAAATTTTACTACCTTATATTCAATTGCGGGACATTCAAAGCCAGGTGTCTGTGGAGCGCCACCAATTCCAATCCCTAAGCCATATTCACTTTCGTCACATAGGCATTTTAAAATATTAGGGCTGTTTATTTTATCATAATTCATTGGAGAATTACAATCGTTATTTGGACAGATTTTATCGTACGCAACAAATCTATTTAGCCCTGCATTAATTAATAGAATACCTTTGAAACCTCCTGCAATCTCCGCAGTTCCGTTCACGGTTAGCACTTGATTAAATTCAGGATTGGTTAGTGTTTTCGTGACAGAAAAATAAGAGGCACGTAAACAGTTTTCGGGAAGATTGTTTTCTGAACAGCACAAAAAACAAAATATAGCAAATAAAAACAGTATTTTTTTAAGCATAATTTTTCTTTTGATTTTTTAAGGACGTTTGCAAGTTACAAATATTTTGTATATTTGTTAAGCAATCTCATTCCTGCAAAGGCTATGGGATTTTTTAAATTTAAAAAAGATGAGTGAAATATCATATTATTCTCCTGAAGGATTAAAGAAACTTAGGGACGAATTAGTTCAATTAGAACAAGTAGAGAGACCAAGAGTGACTGTAGAGATTGCAGACGCCAGAGACAAAGGTGATCTGAGTGAAAATGCAGAATACCATGCGGCAAAAGAAGAGCAATCACATTTAGAGTTTAAGATAGCAAAATTAAAGAATGTAATTGCGGGTGCTCGTATTTTAGATGAGTCACAGTTAGATACATCTAAGGTTTTAATACACTCGAATGTAGTGATAAAAAATACTTTAAACGGAATGGAATTCACTTACCGACTGGTCGCAGATTCGGAGACCGATGTTAGAAATGGTAAACTTTCTGTAAATTCTCCAATTGGTAAAGGTTTATTAGGTAAAAAAGTGGGTGAAGTTGCAGAAATTCTAGTACCTAGTGGAATTATGAAGTTTGAAGTTATGGCAATTTCTAGAGAATAGCGTGGGTTACTGCTCTAGTGAAAGCGAAAGCTTCTTATAAATGCGAGTTTGACAGTGTCACTACTCGAATTCTTTTCTATATCTGCCAATAACGAATAACGAACAGATGAGTGTTTTTACAAAAATAATTTCAGGAGAAATACCAAGCTATAAAATAGCGGAGAATGACGATTTTATCGCTTTTTTAGATATCAATCCAAATGCAAAAGGGCATACGCTTGTTGTTCCTAAAAAAGAAGAAAACAAAATATTTGAGCTGTCTAGAGATGCCTATCAAAGACTTATGGATTTTTCCTTTACCGTTGCCAAAGCTTTAGAAAAAGCAATTCCTTGTAAAAGAGTAGGGATGAGTGTCATTGGATTGGAAGTGCCTCATGTGCATGTGCATTTAATTCCATTAAATGCAATGACAGACATTCAATTTGCAAAAAAAGTTACTTTATCAAAAGAGGAATTTGTGGCTTTAGCGGAGCTCATTTCTTCTAAATTTGAGTAGCCGCAATGTTTTAAGACATCCTAATAAGTTGCGATCGTTGTTTGTCAAGTTAAATATTATTCAATAAAATTTCAAAAGTAGTTCCTTTTCCGATTTCCGATTTTTGGACTGCTATTTTTCCTTTATGATAGTCTTCTATGATGCGCTTAGAGAGCGATAACCCTAAGCCCCATCCACGTTTTTTTGTTGTAAACCCTGGATTAAAAATTTGCTGGAACAGTTTCTTAGGCATCCCTTTACCAGTGTCTGAAATCGTTATTTTTACTTTTTTTGCGCTATTTTCTATGTGCACCGTTAAGATACCTTCCCGTTGCATTGCATCAATCGCATTTTTTATAAGATTTTCTATGACCCAGCCAAACAATTCTGTGTTTATTTGGACAGGAATTTGTTCTTTTGAAGCTGCAAAAGAAAACCGAATCTGTTTTGAACTTCGAGACGCTAAGTACTCGAAAGTCTGTTTTGTAATACCTACAATGTTTTCTTCTTTTAATTCCGGTTTAGAGCCAATTTTAGAAAATCGATTGGCAATAGTGTTTAATCGAGCAACATCTTTTTCTATTTCAGAAATATAGCTGTCATTTACTTTTTCCATTTTTAAAATGGCAATCCAACCTAAAAGAGAAGACAGCGGGGTTCCAATCTGATGCGCAGTTTCTTTGGCCATTCCTGTCCATAATTTGTTGGTTTCGGATGCTTTATTAGAACTGTAAAACAAATAGATTACGCTTAAGAAAAGGAATAATATTAGAATGAGTGCAACGGGATAGTAGGTGAGCCTGTTCAATAAATCTGAATTTCGATAGTAGATAAACTGTTTATTTTTACCTTTATAACTAATTTCAATAGGTCTGTTTTCAGATTTCATTTTCTCTAATTGTCTTTTTATATAGAGAGGGTCTTGAGACTTATTAGAGTCTAAATTTTGAAAGGATTCAATATTTCCTTCTGCATCTACTAAAATTAAAGGAATATTCTTGTTTGTGGTAATAATTTTATCCTGTAACGTAATGTCAGAGTTTAAATCTGCATTGGCCAGTTCTTTTTGTGCAATTCCTAAAATCTCCATTTTAACGCGTTGCTCTGTTTTAAATTGCTGAAAAAAGATATAGGTATTCCATAAGATAAGAGATACAATAATTAAAGAAATTAAGATGGCTATTCTTTTAAATAAATGGGTGTTGTTTAGCAAATTCATAAAAACAAATATAAAGGTTTCTCTATATAACTCATTTGTCATTTTGATAGTATCTTTACATTAGAAAAAATAGTTGTTGGCTCCCTTTAGAACAAAAAAAAGTTCTACCTGACAAAGCAGACGACCCTCCTAAAACTACTTTATATGTTAAGCATAGATCCCAAAGATATTTCTACAGGTAAATTACATGGTTATTTATTAGGTGCCGTTGCGCCAAGGCCGATTGCCTTTGCGAGTACAATGGATGCAGATGGAAATCCAAATTTATCTCCTTTTAGTTTTTTTAATGTGTTTGGTTCCAATCCACCTATTATGGTGTTTTCTCCAGCACGAAGAGTACGAGACAATACAACGAAACATACGTTAGAAAACATATTAGCAACCAAAGAGGTGGTTATAAATATGGTGAATTATGACATTGTCCAACAGATGTCTTTGAGTTCTACAGAATATCCTGAAGGTGTAAATGAGTTTGAAAAGGCTGGTTTTACAATGTTGCCCTCAGATAAAATAAAACCTTTTAGGGTTGCGGAATCTCCCGTTCAGTTTGAATGCAAGGTGCAAGATGTGGTTTTTACCGGCGCTGAAGGAGGTGCTGGAAATTTGATCATTTGTGAAGTTGTGAAAATTCATATTTCAGAAACTGTTTTAGACGAACATGGGGCTATAGATCAGCACAAAATAGATTTAGTTGCAAGAGCGGGGGGAAGTTATTACTCGCGGGCGAGAGATGGTTTTTTTGAGATTGCAAAACCCGTCTCAATGCTAGGAATTGGTGTAGACGCTATTCCTGCGGAGATTAGAAATAGTAGCGTGTTAACAGGAAACAATTTAGGCATGTTGGGCAATATAGCCGCGTTGCCAAATAAAACAAGTGTTGATAACTTTGCAAAAGAACATCCGCAATTTATTGGGTTAGAAACCGCAAAAAAACATACATTTGCGCAGGAGTTTTTAATAAAAAAAGATATAGAGCGCGCATGGAAAGTGCTTTTAATTAAATAGTTAAGATGATATTATGGAAGTTATCGGGAAAGTAAAGTTAATCGGAGAAGTACAAGCTTTTGGAGCAAACGGTTTTAGAAAAAGAGAATTAGTAGTGACAACAGATGATCAATATCCACAAATGATTATGATCGAATTTGTACAAGATAAATGTGATTTATTAAATAGCTATGCTGTAGGACAAGATGTAAAAGTTGCAATCAACTTAAGAGGAAGAGAGTGGATTAATCCGCAAGGAGAAGCAAAGTATTTTAATTCAGTGCAAGGTTGGAGAATAGAGAAACTTTCTCAATCTGGCGCCCAAAGTGAAAATTTACCTCCTGTAGATCAGTTTCAACCTGCATCTGATGTTTCTAACGAAGAACCAGATGACTTGCCTTTCTAAACAGAAATATAGCGTAACAACTTAAAATTAAACCATAAAAAAGAGAAAATTCTGCACATGAATTTTCTCTTTTTTATGCAACAAGGTTTTTGGTTTTATTTCTTTTCTGCTTTCTTCGGCATGGGACCTCGCAGATGAATCACTAGCCCATTTAAGAAGTTCCGTAAAATTTGATCTCCACATTCCACATACTTTTCGTGCTCTTCGTTTCTAAACAAAGCACCTAATTCTCCTTTTGAAACTTTAAAATCTACAAGTGCGCAGATTTCTACAATGTCCGAATCACGTAATTTATGCGCAACCCGTAATTTTTTAAAAATATCATTATTTGTTAATCCCATAATACAAATGTAAGTTTTTTATGTAACTACTTGAAAAATTGCCCAAGCATAAATTGTAAATCGTAAAAAACGAAAAAGTCCAAATAATACAACGTTTTTAAAAGGATATTTTATCATTCCTGCAGCCAAACACGCTATGGAGAAAGGCAGCGGCAATAAAGCTCCTGCTATAATTAAAAAACCGCCCCATTTTTTAGTGTTTTTTAAATTTTCGGCCATTTTAACTTCTAAATAGATCTTTACAGATTTAATTTTTAAAGTCATTTTTCCTATGAAATAAGAGAGCAAACCTCCAAAATAAGAGAGTGTTGCTAATAAAGCGAGATTGAAAACAGGACTCGCTGTTTTTTTTGTCCAAGCAATAAAAATTTCTGGAGGAATTAAACCTAAAATTGTTTCAGATATAAAAAAGGTAATCAATATTCCGAGGTTAGAAAAAGTTTCTGTAATGGTTTCTAAGCCTTTGTTAATGTCATACACATATTTATTAAAAATAAACAGAGCTATCACAGCAAGTATAATTGGAAAAAATGCTTTTTTTAAACTTTCCCAAACAAACATATAAAATCCAGTTCTGCCATAATAATTATGGAGTCTTTTGATTATAAATGCCGTCCTTTTTTTTCTTTTTCTTTTCTCTTTCTCCAAGAAGTTTCGCTTTATACTTTAGAACAAAAATAGGAACAAAATCTAAATAAATAAGATTAGAACTTTACATTAACGCTTTTTTAGGAAATCCATACATTTATTAAAATATGCGGGTTATTTTTACAGTATGAATTGGCTTACAGATAAAATAGAATTTCCACCTTATTATCAAACTTCAAAAGAGGGTGTCATTGCTTTTGGTGGCGATTTATCTGAAGAACGGTTAATCTTTGCATATAAAAATGGTATTTTTCCTTGGTTTTCAGCGGGAGAACCTATTGTTTGGTATTGCCCTTTAGAAAGAATGGTTTTATTTCCTGAAGCGGTTAGAATTTCTAAATCAATGCAAAAAATCATGAATAAAAATGATTTTGAAATTACGGAGAATAAGGTGTTTAAGGAGGTTATTTATAATTGTAAGAATATGGTAAGAAATGACGGTTTTGGTACTTGGATTACCGACGCTATGGAGGATGCTTATCTGCGTCTGCATGAAATTGGAGTCGCAAAATCGATAGAAGTTTGGTTTCAAAATGAATTGGTGGGCGGTTTGTACGGTTTAGAAATAAATAACATATTCTGTGGTGAAAGCATGTTTAGCACTTACTCTAATGCTTCTAAAATAGCATTTATATATTTAGCAAAGAGTGCTAAATACACCTTAATAGATTGTCAAATGTACAATGCGCATTTGGCAAGTTTAGGTGCAAAAGAAATTGAAAGAAGTCTTTTTTTGAAAATTCTAAAAGAGAAGTAAAAGAAGGAGAAAAAGTTGAAGTGAACAGCGCTATAAGTATAGAATACCCTGTGTTTTTTCTACATACCTAATATTATTATAGAAGCAAGGGCGAAAAAAAAGAGCACGGATAATATAATTTGTTAAAACTTTTTTGGCGTAATAAATTTGAGAATAAAAGTAATACATTTGAGTTGTAAAATATTTTTTGGGAAATGAATTTTGTTTATTTTAGATTTTGCTTGTTATGTATTGTTTTTTTTTCTTTACAAAATCAAGCGCAAGAAACATTGCCCATATATTCAGATTACCTGTCAGATAATGTGTTTTTACTGCATCCTGCTGCTGCGGGAATAGGGAATGCCAGTAAGTTAAGATTAACTGCTCGGCAACAGTGGATTGGAGTGCCTAACGCACCCGCTTTGCAAACGATAAGTTTTCATGCTAAGCTTGGTAAAGAAAACAGTGCAGCTTATGGTTTTGTCTTGTTTAATGATAAGAATGGCTTTCATTCTCAAAAAGGGATACAAGGTACGTATGCCTATCATTTACCATTAACAAACGGCAGTAGATTCGAGCAATTATCTTTTGGCTTGGCTTTTTCATTTATTCAGAGTCAATCAGATCAACGAAGCTTTACAGGAGATGCTGCGGTAAATCAAATTATAGAAAGTACCAGTTATTACAATGCAGACTTTAGTATAGCGTATCATCGTGGAGGTTTATCTTCCTATTTTACGGCAAAAAATTTATTCTTAACAGCAAAAAGTAATTTAAATGCGACGGTACCTTATGAGGAACCTCTAAATATTGGGAATTATGTAATTTCTGTTGGGTACTATTTTGGGCAACAGAGTTTTTTGCAGTTAGAGCCTTCAATAATGATGCAGCTTCGGGAAGGAACCGGAGAAAAAATAGGAGATTTTAATTTAAAAGTATACAAAACACTTCGTAATTCTCAAATTTGGGCGGCCTTGTCTTACAGGAGGAATTTTGACGCAGGGAGTATTGACACCGCTTCTTATATAACCCCAGTCATTGGTGTAAACTTTAAGAATTTAATGTTTTCTTATACCTACACAAAACAATTAAATGAAGTCTTATTTGCACCCTCTGGTTTTCATCAAATTTCAATTGGTTTTAATGTGTTGACACGAAAGTCACGATGGAACGCTTCTCCGAATATAAATGGAAACCTTAGACTTTCTAGAAATTTTTCTCGATAATTTTTAGGCTTTTAATTGGACTGTCCCGAAGCAATGCTTCTAAAGCGTTTTTTTCTTTATTAATATAAAGCATATGGTGTGCGGTGTCTTTTTCTTCTCTGTTTAGGATCTTGTGTTTTAATAGAATTGCTTTTGTCTGTCTTGCAACCGCTTCACCAGAATCTATAATTTTAATAACAGGTCCTATGATTTCACGAATTTGTGGTATTAAATAAGGATAATGTGTGCATCCTAAAACGAGAGAGTCTATATTGTTTGCAAGCATCGGTTCTAAGTATAACGATAGTAGTCTGCTAGTTTCTTTAGAGTTTAACTTTCCATTTTCAATAAGAGTCACCAAACCTTCTCCAATCGTCTCCTGTATTGTAATACTCTTTCTAATAGCTAGAGATGTTTGTTCGAACAATGCACTGTTAAGGGTACCTTTGGTTGCCAACACTCCAATATTGTTTGTTTTGGTCATGAGGGAAGCAGGTTTTATAGCAGGTTCAATACCTATAAAAGGAATAGGATACGTAGCTCTTAAAAAAGTAATGGCATTGGTAGTGGCGGTATTGCAAGCAACAATAATTAGTTTACAATTTTCTTTTAGTAGAAAATCTGTATTTTTCTTACACAATGTGATGATTTCTTCTGCGGACTTTTCTCCGTAAGGAGCATTTTTACTATCAGAAAGGTAGATGGTGTTTTCGTTGGGTAAAAGTTTAATAACTTCTTTCCATATAGAAGTTCCACCAATACCCGAGTCAAAAAAACCAATAGGAGAGTTATTAGAAATCATATTTTGTAAAAATAAAAAAAACCTACTTTTTAAAGTAGGTTTTTTTTATTTATTTGTAAATGGTATGATTATTTAGCTGGCTGCTGTGCTGCTCTGTCTTTTAATAAATTTAATTTGGTGGTAGCAGCACTATATAAGTCTTCACCTTCTTTTACTATTAATGATTTTGCATCAAAAACGTACAAAATTCCTTTTGTTGCAGCAATTGCTTTAATGGCATTTTCTGCTTTCAAAACAATTGGTTCTAAGTCCTGTGCTTGTCTTTTTTGCATTTCTTGGTAAGCAGCTTGTTGCGCTTGGTCAAATCTCGCTTTGTCTTGCTGCACTTCTTGCGCTCTTTGCGTATTTGTAGTTTCTGTTTGAGTAGCTTGCTCAGCCGTATACTTCTGAACTTTAGCGTCTAATTTTTTCTTTAATCCTTCAATCTCAGTTTGGTAAGATTTACCTAATTTTTCAAGGGTAGTTCCTAGGGCTCTCGTTTCCGGCATATTGTCGATTACTCTTTGGTAATCTACATGACCTATTTTTTGTGCATTTGAAAAACCATTTACTCCTAAAGTAAATAAAGCAATTAATAGTAATGTTTTGAAATTCTTCATTTTAGTTTTAATTTAATTTAATTATTCTCGTTTTGTTTTCTTTCTTCCTTCTCCTTTTTCAAGGCTTCTTTCTTTTCTCTAAGCAATGTTCTTTTTGCGTCCCGCTCTTCTATTAATGCTTTTCTCTTTTCTTCGTATGCTTTTCGTTGTGCTACTTTGGTTGCTAACTTTTCTGCAGCAGCTGCTTCTTTTTTTTCTAACAATTGTTGTTGTTGCGCATTGAGCTCCTTTGGAGCCGTTTCCTCTTCTTGAGCTGCTCTTTTCTCTTCTAACGACCGTGTTCTGTCAATTGCTCTTAAAATGAGTTCGCTAATATCGTATTTTTTATTTGAATAAAGAAGCACTAATTCACTAGATTTATCAAAAACAAAGTCATACCTTTTTTTTTCGGCGATTGTTTGTATCGCGTTATAAACCCGATCTTGAATTGGCTTTACGAGTTGTTTTCTAAGGGAGAAGAGATCTCCATTAGGTCCAAAATATAGGGATTCTAACCTTCTTAATTGTTCCTGTTTTATCGTGATTTCCTCTTCTTTTTCTTCGATTAGATCTTTAGTGAGAATTATCTTTTCGTTTGCGAGGTCACTTTTAAGCACTTCTATAAAGCGTGCTTCTTTGTCTAATTTATCGCGCCACTTTACCACTTTTTTATCTAAAGTATTTTGAGCCTCTAAGTATTCTGGAACATTTTCTAAAATATATTCCATGTCCATATAGGCAATAATCTGTCCTCTTTGAGACCAGGAAGAACCAATCGTAAAGCAAAGAAATGTGAGTAAAAATGTCTTTTTCATTCGTTAAAAATTTATAAGAAACCTTGCCAAAAAAAATGATATTATAAATGTACAGTTTTCTTAGAATTGTCTCCCAATAATAAAATGTGTTTGCCAACCAGATTTTATTGCTTGACCCGGCAACGGATCAAAACCGTGAGCAAAATCAATACCTAATAAACCAAAAGCAGGCATAAATATTCGAACACCTACACCAGCTGATCTTTTTAAATCAAACGGATTATATGTCTCAAAATTGTCATAAGAATTACCAGCTTCTACAAAACCTAAAGTATAAATAGAAGCAGAGGGTGCATCTGTAATAGAATACCTTAATTCTAATTGAAATTTATTGTAGATCGTACCTCCCGAAATAGAAGACAATCGATTGTTTTCATACCCTCTTAGTCCAACGGTCTCTCTACCGTCTAACTGAAACTGTGCAATACCATCTCCACCTACAAAATACCGTTCAAATGGAGTCTGACCTAACTTGTCATTATAAAATCCTAAAAACCCTAATTCTGCATTGGTCATTAGTACTAACTTATCAGTAAAAGCAGTGTACCATTTTCCTTTAGCAGTAATCTTATAATACTCTAACCATTTGAATTTATCTGCTAAAAAGTCGTTTTGTTCTTCAGCGGTTAAATTATCTGGTTCTGTAAAGTCTTTTGCTGAGATTAAAGAATAGGGAAGTGTAGCTTTCAAGCCAAAAGAAAATTCAGATCCGTACGTCGGGAAAATTAAACTTGGTCCCGCTGAACTTCTGCTGAAATTAATATTATAGGATAAGTTGTTTAAAGTCCCATTATTCAAAACGTTAGCTCCAACTCTAAATCCGTAGTTTTTCAATTGAAAACTTTGGTACGCAATTGTTTGTGATAATTGGAAAAAATCATCTGGCCATTTTAAACGTTGTCCAAGTCCAATTGAGGCACCGGTAATTCCTAATTTTTGATTTTTATTGACTTCTCCCGTCTGAAAGTTTAGTTGGAATTGGTTGGATTGGTAGATTGAGAATGACAGTGACTTGGGCTTCTTGCCTCCAAACCAGGGCTCTGTAAAGGAAAAGCTATACGTGTTATAGGTTCTACTTGATTGCAGTCTTAAGGATAGCTGTTGTCCATCTCCTGTAGGTAAGGGCTTATAAAATTCTTTATTGAAGAGGTTTTTTATAGAAAAATTATTAAAAGATAATCCGAGTGTTCCAATAAACGAGCCTCCTCCATATCCTCCTTGTAACTCTATTTGGCTGCCACCTTTTTCTATGACACTAAAGTCAATGTCTGCCGTTTTATCTTGGTAGTTAGGGATCACATCTGGAGTTACATTTTGATCAAAAAAACCAAGTTGCCCAATTTCTCTAATGGATCTAATAATCTCTCTTCTGCTGAATAAATCTCCCGGTTTCACACGGAGTTCTCTAAATATTACGTGGTCATTTGTTTTATCATTTCCAGAAACAGAAACTTTTTTAATTCGTGCTTTTTCATCTTCTCTAATTCTAATTTCCACCGTAATAGAGTCATTTTTCACTCGAGTCTCTACGGCATTTACTTGAGAAAATAAATACCCATTATTTTGATACTCAGAAGAAATATCAAAAGAAGTTGGAGAGCCGTCTCCGCTCACACGCTCTTTTAAAACAGCACCATTATAGACATCTCCTTTGTCTATTTTTAAAACTTGTTGCAGTTGTTCATCCGTATATTCCTTATTACCAACAAACAATATTTCTGCAAAGCGATACTGTCTTCCTTCTTCTATATCAATATTGATGTCTATGGTGTTTTTTTCATTCCAAGAGATCCCTTCCTTTAAAATTCTGGCATCTCTGTATCCTAAACGGCTGTAGGCTTCTAGTATACTTTGTAAATCTTCCTGATATTCCTCCTCAATGTATTTAGATCCTTTCCAAAAGCGTCCAAAGAATTTTTCTTTGGTATTCTTCATTGCTTTTCTAAGTTTTCGGTTTGAAAGGTCAGTATTGCCAATAAAATTTATATTCTTTATTTTTATCTTTTTTGCTTTGTCAATAAAAACAGCCATATTTACGATATTCACATCAGAAGTATCCTTTTGAATGTCTAAAGATACTTTTGTTTTTAGAAAACCTTTGTCTGTATATTTTTTTGTAATGTAATTTTTTGTAGTAACCAACAGGTTGTCCGTTACCATTTTACCTAATTTTAACTCGGTTTCTTTAATGAGCTCTTTAGCCTTCGATTTTTTAATACCATTAATTTTCACCTCGTTTAATTGCGGAAGTTCTTGCACCTCTAACTGCAGGTAAATTGTATTGTCATCAATACGCGCTAAGTAGACATCTACATCGCTAAATTGCTTACTTTCATACAATTTTTTAATAGCACTGGTTAATTTATCTCCGGGAAGTTTAATGGTTTGTCCGTACACAAGACCAGTAAAAACACGAACGGTCTCCTCACTGAATTTCTTCAATCCAGTTACCGATATTCCGCCTAATATATATTCTCCACCTTTTTTGAAATCTACCTTTTTAACAGGTATTGTGTCTTTCTGGAAGTTAGATAAACTGTCATTTTTCACCTGTGCATTTGCGCTGTAAGTAGAAAATAGTGCTGTAAATATCGCTGCGGTAAAAAATAATTTCATAAAAAATTTATTCTGTAATCTGTTCGCTTGTTTTTCCAAATCTTCGTTCTCTATTCTGATAATCTATGATGGCATCGTAAAAATGCTCTTTTCTAAAATCTGGCCAAAGTGTCTCTGTAAAGTATAATTCTGCATATGCCATCTGCCAAAGCAAAAAATTACTAATGCGATGCTCACCACTTGTCCTGATCATTAAATCAACATCGGGCAAATTAAACGTATATAAATGATTATTTATAATTTTTTCATCAATTTCTTTTGCAGAAAGTTCTTTATTAACAACTTTTTTAGATATGTTTTGGATTGCATTAACAATTTCTTCTCTAGAACCGTAGCTCAAAGCTAATGTTAAAACAATTTTAGAGTTCTCTTTAGTTAGAGAAATAACTTCTCTTAGCGCTTTTTGTGCTTTTGTAGGTAAATTTTCTATATTTCCAATGGCATTTACGAGGACCTTATTCTTTTGAAAAGTAGGTAGTTCCTTTTTTAAAGAATTTATGAGCAGCTGCATAAGCGCATCTACTTCTAATTTGGGTCTTTTCCAGTTTTCCGTAGAAAAAGCATACAAAGTAATTGCTTTAACACCAATTTGAGCTGCGGTTTCTACGGATTCTCGCACAGCAGTAAGCGCATGCCTATGGCCAAAAATTCTGCTCATCCCTTTACTTTTAGCCCAGCGCCCATTGCCATCCATAATAATAGCAACGTGTTTTGGTACTTTTTGCAAATCGATACGTAACTTTTTATCCATTTTTTTTTAATTAGAAGCCCCTTGTATAGCAAGAAGGCCTGCCAAAGGTGTAAATTAAGGAAGCACCAGTAAATACATACCAGTCATTGCCGTTTCCTTCTATTTTTAAGTCACGATTATCGCCAGATACTTTATCTAAGTCGTCTACAAAAGTATACCTTATTTTTGTTTCAAATGCAAATGCAAATGCACCAGACAGTAATGATTTAAATCCAATTCCTATCGGCACTGCAAATTTTGTTTTCCGGGCATATTGATATTCATCTGAGTCTATTATACCGCTTAAATTTTTATCCTCCTGACTAATAATCGCGTTATAGTTAAAAGCTGCCAATTCAATTAAAAGATAGGGTGTCCAACTTTTAGCGCTAGACGAAAGGTCATATTCATAAAAATTATACTCCATTCCTGCTGCTAATTCGTGAATTGTATTCGAAAACGAGGGTAAATTTCTATCGATACGAAAAGGAGTGTCAGCATTTGCATCGCTTCCTTCTATAGGCAGATACGAATAGGTCCCTTTAAAAGCGATTCTAGGATTGTAATTATATTTGAAAAATATGTTTCCAGCGAGCTGATTTGGTTGTATGTATTTTGTACTACCAATATCTCCAACATAGTTTGTTCCTCCTGCAGAAAATCCGATCTCGTAAACTTGACCCACTAAAGTGGAGTAAAAACTAAGGAATAAGATAAATAAAATACGGTGTTTCATTTTAAAAAATAGGAGCAAATATAAGGTTTTCAATCTGCTTTATAAAGTTAATATCCAGGCTTTTTTGAATAACAACTTTTTTCTCTTTTTATTGTTTTCTAGGGCTTAAAGATTTGTTTCATTCCTAGTATCTTCTCCCCACAACAATTTGCTTCGAAGTGTTTCTAAAAAGGATTGATTACTTGGAATGATACTTTTAATCGTAAAAGGTGCCTTCTCTATGAAAACTTGTGTGTTTTTAGCCACAGAGGTCATCCTTGAATCTAAGGATATTAAAAAATCTTTTTCTCTAGAGTCTACCTCTAATTGGATTGAAGTTTTGTCTGAAATCACCATTGATCTTGCCGTTAAATTATGCGGAGCAATTGGAGTGATCACTAAGTTTTTAGAGTCCGGTGCAATTACGGGGCCGTTGCAACTTAGAGAGTATCCGGTAGAACCTGTAGGGGTTGCTATGATTAAACCATCTGCCCAATAATTGGTCAAATACTCATGGTTTAAGTTTGTTTTTACACCCATCATAGACGTCGTATTTTTTCTAGAAATAGTGACCTCATTCAATGCAAAATTGAGCTCAGAAAACGCCGCTACTTCTGGGATTGTTTTTACAGATAAAAGTGTTCTTTCTTGCACTGTGAAATCTCCTTTTAAGATAAGTGCGACACTTTCATGTATTGCCTTTTTGTTGATAGTGGCCAAGAAACCCAATCTCCCTGTGTTTATTCCTAAAATAGGGATTCCTAAGTCTCTAATATAGGTAACAGCTCTTAAAATTGTACCGTCTCCCCCCAAGGTGAACATCAGGTCAAAAGTGGTGTCCAAATCATTGAAATGAGAAAATGTTGGATACTTTTTCTTTAGTATTGCACCGTCAATTAGTAAGTTGTTGAATTTCTCCTCTATAAAACAAACGATGTTATGCGCTTCTAAAATACCGAGAAGAATTTGAATTTCTTTTTCTGCTGAAATAGAATATGACTGTCCGTAAACTGCTACTTTTTTCAAATTACCGTCTATTTATTGTTTTGGTTACTTTAATTTTATATTTCTAAATATTTTTGCAAATAATCAGCCCTACTTTTTAAATCTTCTGCATACAAATCGTTCTCGTGCATTGAAATGATTTTATAATTATACCGCCTGCACGTATGCATAATTTCCTGGAGATCTTCCGTGCGAATGTGAAGCGTAATTTGGACTAAGTCCTGCTCTTTTTTAGAAAGATACATCCCTAGTAATTTACCATTGTTAGATTCTATAATTTGTGCTATTTCACTCATAGAATAGTCTCTTTCTATTTTCTCTATAATTAAAGTTTCGCTTTCTTCAAGCATGAAAGGTTCCGTACAAAACATCTCTAAAACATCCGACAGCTGGTAATAACCCATATACTCCTTGTCTGCATTCAACACAGGAATCAGGTTTGTGTCATTTTCTGAGAAAATCTTAAAAAGCGCCAATGCGGTGGTCTTTTCATCTGCAAAAAAGGAGTTCAATAAATGGCTGTGTTCGGCTAACTCGGAAGCATCGTTTGCCATATTTTGAAGATCATCTTGCGAAAAACATCCTAATATTACATTCTTTTCAACAACGACTAGATGTGTCGCTGGAAAATCATCAAACAACTTTCTAGCCATTTTTACACTGCTATTTAGAAGCAATGGCTGTATTTCATTTAGGATGTAATCTGTAATATTCATACACTACGAATATAGGATAAAATGATTTAATCATTTATCTTTGTTGTTCAAAAATAGACAATGACAAAGTTAAGTGTAAATATTAATAAAATAGCAACTTTGCGAAATTCTCGTGGTGGAAATGTTCCAAATTTATTAAATGTTGCAGAAGACATTGAGCGTTTTGGAGGACAGGGAATTACCATTCACCCCAGACCAGATGAAAGACATATCAAGTACCAAGATGCTAGGGATTTAGTTTCTGTCGTTAAAACTGAGTTTAATATTGAAGGAAACCCGATACAATCATTTATAGATCTAGTGCTAGAGACCAAGCCAACACAGGTGACTTTGGTGCCAGACGCCATAGATGCGATTACTTCCAATGCAGGTTGGGACACCATAAAACACCAGTCTTTTTTGCAGGAGGTAGTGCAAGAGTTTCAACAAAATGGGATTAGAACGTCCATATTTATAGGGACCGATTTAAAGTTGATTGAAGCAGCAGCAAAAACAGGTTCAGACAGAATTGAGTTGTATACAGAAGATTTTGCTTCTCAATTTGATTTGGGAAACAAAGAAGTTATAAAAGCATACACAGAAGCTGCAGTTTTTGCGGATAAACAAGGTTTAGGGATAAATGCAGGCCACGATTTAAATCTAGAAAACATTAAATTCTTTAAAGAAAATATTCCAAATTTAGCGGAAGTTTCTATTGGACATGCGCTAATTGTAGAAAGTTTGTATCTAGGTCTAGAGAACGTTGTGAATATGTATTTACATAGATTGAAGTAAAAAAAATGGCTCACAATCCAATATTAAATTCATCGATAAAAGGGGAAGGAGTTCCGTTATTAATCTTACATGGTTATTTCGGAATGTCTGATAATTGGAAAACACTCGGAAATCAGTTTTCTGAAAATTTTCAAGTTCATTTAATAGATCAAAGAAATCACGGGCGCAGTTTTCATGCAGACAATTTTAATTATGAGCTCTTGGTGGAAGATTTGTATCTTTATATACAAAATCATCGATTAGAAAATGTTTACATAATTGGGCATTCTATGGGAGGCAAGACTGCCATGTTATTTGCCGTAACCCATCCTGAATTGGTGAAAAAATTAATTATTGTAGATATTTCTCCAAGAATGTATCAGCCACATCACAACGCAATTTTAGCGGGTTTAAACGCGATTGACTTTTCTGTGGACAATTCTCGAGGTAAAGTAGATAAAAAAATATCCGCTTTAATTCCAGAACTAGGAATACGTCAGTTTTTGTTAAAAAATGTGTATTGGAAAGAAAAAGGGCAACTGGCTTTTCGATTCAATTTAGCGTCTCTTACAGAAAATAATTCAGAAGTTGGTGATGCACTGCCGCCATTTACTGTTTTTGAAAATGAGACGTTATTCTTAAAAGGAGAAAATTCCGAGTACATTACAAAAGACGAAGCACCTATAATTGAAGCACATTTTACAAATGCTAAAATTATTGAGATTAAAAATGCAGGTCACTGGTTGCACGCAGAAAATCCGACACAATTTTATGCAGAGGTCTGCGAATTTTTAAGGTAACTTTTTAGGTATTTAAGCTTTCAATCTTCAAAAGAACATCTTTTTAGTTCTAAGATAACATCTGCATGCGCGCAGGCTATTTTTATACAGCGAATATAGGGCTTGAGGTTTGGATCCTGAATTACTGAGTTTGTATAGAAGATAATTTTAGAAATTTTTTTTTCTTTGAGCTGAGCACTCACAAAAAGTGCTTTTTTCTCCACTTCGTCTTCTAAAAGTAGATGGTCGTAGCAGTCAATTTTATCCGTTGCTTCTAAAAGACCATAGCTTCCAGAAAGAATGAGAAATTTTATTCTTTGTGCTTTCGCCAAACTAAAAACAGTTTGAATTCGTGCGCTTTTATACCGCTCAACTGCTGGAATTGGTGTTTCTGTCTCTTTTTTTTCTGCGGAGCAATAGGTACAATATGCGTACATAATTTTTTAGATTAAAATGAAATCACAACGTTTTATTCAGCCATCTCTCCTCGATGCGGTTTTAAAGCATCTCTAAATATTTTCATATTAGATTCATCCACAATAATAAAAGCAGCAGACAGCATCGGATTTATTTCAGAAATATTTATTTCATAAAAATCTAATTTTTCTAAAGCTGCAAATTCTTTTAAATGAATGGTGTGGTGTTTTGCCGTTTCTTTGGCATCTTCCCCTCTAAAATCCCATAATAATTTTATTTTTCTTCCCATTTTTAATGATTTATAAAAACAAATAAATTACCAGTTTTAAAATGGATTTCTATTTGATTTTCAATTGCTTTATTTCGAGTTCCAATTCTTTTTCCGAAGACTAAATCTTCCCTATTTAATGGGTATTGCAAGCCTTTTGTGGTAACCTCTGTTGCCAATGGAAAGGGAACTAAAGAGACTGTTTTATGCAGGCAATGCTCTATACTTGTTTTTTTATTCGCTAAGAAATAATGGCCATGGTTGTCATAAAAAGTAATTTTCAATGCATCTCTCCATTGCATTGCCGTATTTAGATTTCCTAAAAAATGATCTTGCTCTTTTCCGCTAGCGCCGTATACATCAATTTCTTTGAATCCCTTTTCGAAAAGTATTTTAAGAATCTTGTCAAAATCTGTGAAGTTTTGATCTGGGGTTTCTATAGCCTCAAGTCCTCGAGGAAGTATTGCCAAAGAATCGAAGTCACCGGAAATAAAATCAGGTGTAATATTATGGTTTAATAAATATTGATAGGCACCGTCTGTGGCACAAATAATACCATAATTGGAAAAAACGGGAAGTACTTTGGGTGCTTCACCATGCAGTAGTAAAAAAACTTTCTTCGTTTTCATGACTGCAAAAATACTTATTTCAAATGAATGAAACAGGGAAACTCTAAGAATGAATTTCACAAGTTCTTTTTTTATTTCTGAAATAATTTTGAAGAAAGGAATGTCTTTATAGTGGGATGCCTTTCATAAAGACGCTGCTTTCTGTAGATCAATAAGTGATAATTCAGGGAGGTAGGTTTGCTAAAATAGAAATACAGTCAAATACAATTTCTTGAAGAAAATTTCATAGCAAAAATGGATTGCAAATGTTGTCAAAAATTTCATAGAAATAGTTTTATCTTTGGGGTAAATTTTAGACTTTGAATACCGTACAATTTATTCCAAAAATACGCTCAAAAAAAATAGAAAAAGCCTGTTTTACTTGGCAAACACCGAGTAATATTGCATTGGTGAAATACTGGGGGAAAAGTGAACCACAGCTTCCTAAAAATGCTTCTATCAGCTTTACTTTAAACAATTGCCATACCATTACAGCCATTGAATTTTCTAAAATAGAAACAACCGCAGAAGTAGCTTTCGATTTGTTTTTTGAAGGAAAAGAGAAGGAAGAATTTAAACCTAAAATTGCAGCATTTTTTAAAAGGGTACAAGAATATTGTCCGTATGTTTTTGAGTATAAAATGATAATTAATTCAGAAAACTCCTTTCCACATTCAAGTGGAATTGCTTCTTCCGCAAGTGGTTTAAGCGCGATTGCAATGTGTTTAATGAGTTTAGAACAAAAATTAAATCCAAATTTAACGCAGGAATTCATCCATAAAAAAGCTTCTTTTTTAGCACGTTTAGGCTCCGGAAGTGCAAGTAGAAGTATAGAAGGCCCATTAGTTGTGTGGGGAGAACATCCAGAAATAGCAGGAAGTTCAGATGTATATGGCGTCCAGTTTCCATACAAAGTACATTCAGTATTTGAAAACTATCAAGATGCAATTTTATTAGTAGACAAAGGAGAAAAACAAGTTTCTAGTACCGTTGGTCATAATTTAATGCATGCGCATCCATTTGCAGAAAATAGATTTAAACAAGCGAATGAGAATTTATCAAAAATGTCTAAAATTCTTCAAGAAGGAGACCGTAAAGCATTTATAAATTTAGTAGAAAGTGAAGCGTTAACATTGCACGCTATGATGCTAACCAGCAACCCTTATTTTATTTTAATGAAACCAAATACCTTGTCGATTATCCATAAAATATGGGAATTTAGGGCAACCCAAAATAGCAATATTTGCTTCACTTTAGATGCAGGTGCCAATGTGCATGTTCTATACCCGTTCAGCGAAAAAGAAAAGGTCAACCGATTTATTGAAAACGAATTGGCGCAATATTGTCAGAAAAAACAGTACATATTAGATGCCGTTGGTCTTGGTGCAAAAAAAGCAGAAGCAAAATAGCCGCTAACAGTCAGTGATGCTAATTATTTTACAAAAAAAAAGAGTAGCATGCATTAACATTTAAATGCGTATTTTTGTACAGCTATCAGAAAAATCATGAAAGGACCTTTGTTTTATGCTAAAATTTTACTTTTTGGAGAATATGGAATCATAAAAGATTCCAAAGGTTTAGCAATTCCTTACAATGCTTACAGAGGAGCGCTCAAAGCTTCGGAAAATCTTTCAGGAAATGCTTTGGAATCCAATCTTAATTTAGACCGATTCTATACATATTTATCTGCATTACAAACGGACTTAGTTGCTTTTAATCTTGCTGCTTTAAAAAAAGACATTCAAAATGGAATGTATTTTGATTCTTCAATTCCTCAAGGATATGGTGTTGGTAGTTCAGGAGCATTAGTTGCTGCTATTTATGATAAGTATGCTGCGGACAAGATTACTGTTTTAGAAAATCTAACCAGAGATAAGTTGCTCAATCTAAAAACAATTTTTGGATTAATGGAGTCTTTTTTTCATGGAAAAAGTTCTGGGCTAGATCCTTTAAATAGTTACTTGAGTTTGCCAATTCTAATCAATTCTAAGGACAGCATAGAGCCGGCAGGTATTCCTTCGCAAAAAGAAGGGAAAGGTGCTGTTTTCTTATTAGATTCTGAGCAGATTGGTGAAACAGCGCCAATGGTGAGTCTTTTTATGAATAAAATGAAGAATGAAGGTTTTAGAAAAATGATTAGTGAAGAGTTTTCTACGACAACAGATGCCTGTATTGATGATTTTTTACAAGGCAATGTAAAATCTTTATTTGGCAATGTAAAAGCACTTTCTAAAATTGTACTTACTAATTTCAAACCAATGATTCCTCCCGCCTTTCATAAGGTTTGGGAACAAGGAATTTCCACCAATGATTACTATTTAAAATTATGTGGCTCTGGTGGTGGTGGTTATATTCTAGGATTTACAGAAGATTTTGCAAAAGCTCAAAAAAGTTTAAAAGAATATAAGTTAGAATTGGTTTATAGATTTTAAAGGACTTTATGGGTACTTCAAAAGCAAAACAGCTATTACTCAAATTTCTTAGCTTATTTTCTGCCGTAAGAGGGTATAACATTTTAGTGTTAATAGCCGCACAATATTTAGCAGCCATTTTTATTTTTTCTCCGACCAAATCTTTAACAAAAGTACTTTTTGATATCCACCTATTATTTGTGGTCCTAGCTACCGTATTTGTAATTGCAGGAGGGTATATTATTAATAATTTTTATGATGTAAAAGCAGATAAAATTAATCGGCCTTTAAAGTCAAGTATTGATAACCATATAAAACAAGCTACAAAGCTAAGGCTGTATTTCTTGTTAAATTTTATTGGTTTCGGTTTTGGAATTTTAATTTCTTTTAGGGCAGCTTTATTTTTTGCAATGTATATTTTTGCCATTTGGTTCTATTCGCACAAACTAAAAAAACATCCTTTTATAGGAGTACTTTCTGCAACTGTGCTTACTGTTTTGCCATTTTTTGCCGTATTTGTATATTTTGGAAATTTTCACAAAATAATATTTATATATGCAGGTTTTTTGTTTTTGGTGATTATGGTGCGCCAATTAATCAAAGACTTACAAAATATAAAGGGTGCAATTGCCAACAATTACGGTACTTTTTCGGTGGTGTATGGTGAAAAAAAAACAAAACAGCTTGCCATTTTGCTTTTGCTTTTCACGAGTGTTCCAGTAGTTGTTTTGTTTCGTTATGCGGCGATTGGAAGTATGCAATACTTTTTTTATTTTGCCTTCCTTGTCCTGCTCTTTGTAGGCATATCTCTTTGGCAGTCTAAAACTAGAAATGATTACAGAATACTTCATAATATTTTAAAACTTCTTTTATTACTTGGAGTGGTGTGCCTACTATTTTCCGATACTTCACTGCTTTTAGATAAAGTAATCAATAGATTGAACTAGAGTTCAAGAATATAACTACCTTTGCAAAAATTTTTATAATGAAATCAGATAGAAACTCGTCGAGAGGACGACAAGAAGGTAAAAAAAGCACTCCTCTAAGTAGAAAAAGTACACCATCAAGCAAGAAAAGTACTCCTTTAAGTAGAAAAAGCCCTAAAAAAACATTTACTAAAATTAAAGAAGGCCCTAAGTCTGACGAATCTACAGGGATTCGTCTAAATAAGTACATTGCCAATTCAGGCGTTTGTTCCCGTAGGGAAGCAGATACGTATATTGAACATGGAAGTGTGGAGGTAAATGGTAACTTAGTAACAGAAATGGGGTATAAAGTGCAGCCAGACGATCTTGTTCGTTTTGATGGCACAAGTATTACTCCAGAACAAAAGAAATATATTTTATTAAATAAGCCTAAAAATTACATTACCACCATGGACGATGACCGTGGTCGAAAAACAGTAATGGATTTAGTTTCAAATGCTTCTAAGGAAAGAATATATCCTGTTGGGCGATTGGATAGAAATACTACCGGTTTATTGTTGTTTACGAATGACGGGGAGTTGGCTAAAAAGTTAACACATCCAAAACACGATGTGCGTAAATTATACCACGCTTCATTGGATAAGAAATTAGAATTAAAAGATCTTGAAAAATTACGGGGAGAGGTAATTATTGAAGGTAAAAAAGTATTTATTGACGCAGTTTCTTATGTAGAAGGGCAGCCGAAATCTGAAGTAGGAATTGAAATACATTCGGGTAGAAACAGAATTGTACGTAAGATTTTCGAACACTTAGGGTATAAAGTAAGTAAATTAGATCGCGTAATTTTTGCGGAACTAACAAAGCGGAACTTACCGCGTGGAAGATGGAGAGAATTAACGAATCAAGAGTTGAGTAATCTTCAAATGTTGAAGTAAGTTTTTCAGAACAATATCTCCAAAAACCTTTTAGAAGTAAATTTTTAAAAGGTTTTTTTATGCGTTTTGAATAAGGCAGTCGACCAACTTCGCAGCCAAGTCAGCAGTACGTTTATCAATGTCAAAGTCAGGATTTAACTCTGCAATATCACAAGAAATTACTTTTTTACTTTGAAATAAAAAGGCAAGTGCTTCATATACGAAATTAGGTGTAAGGCCAAGGGTAGAAGGAGCGCTCACCCCAGGCGCATAGGCAGACGAAAAGCCATCCATGTCGATCGTAATGTAAAGGTAATCTACTTCTTTAATGAAAATTTTTAATTTGCTTTTTAAAGCGTCACTAAAGGTTTCACAGTCAAAATTCGAAACATAAGAAACGTTCTTTTTTGCTGCAATCTCAAAAAGTTCTTTCGGGTTTGATTGTTGTTGAATTCCGATTGCAAAATAACTTACATTGGTATTTTCTGATAAAATCTGATGGAAGGGAGTTCCGGAATTTGGTTTTGTCTCAACCGCTCTTAAATCAAAATGTGCATCAAAGTTTATGATTCCGACCTTGTTTTTTGAAACGTGTTTGAGAGCCTCTTTAATTCCATTGAAATTGGCGTACGCAATGTCATGGCCGCCACCAATAGCAATGGGTAACACACCGTTCGTGATTAATTTATGAATAGCTATAGAAAGCGCTTTTTGGCAATCTTCTAAATTTTCATCAATACAAATTACATCTCCAAAATCTGTAATTTTTTTGTTTTCGAAATGAATTGGAAGTTTCCCTAATTTATTACGTATACTTTTTGGACCTTTTCTGGCGCCAACTCTACCTTGATTTCTTTTCACACCTTCATCACAATCATATCCAATAATACCAATATCAGTAGCATTCTCATTTTGTAAATCATCTATATGAGAAACTAGAATTTCTTGATGCCAATATTGATTTTTAAGTCTAGAATTCCGACCAGAATACATCGCTTTATCTCCGGCTTTATAACCAACTTTTAAATCCTTTAAAAAAATCATAGGTAGGGTTGTTTAATTTCTTCACCCTTTAAAAACACTTTTTCAATAGAATGATTTCCAAAAGAATACGGAATAAAGTGATACGAATTAATTTCTTTCGTTAAAATCAAATTTGCTAATTTTCCTTTGGTAATCGAACCAACTTTGTCTTGTAGATTCATGGCGTAAGCGCCGTTAATAGTCGCTGCATTTATAGCTTCCTCTGGAGTCATTTTCATTTTTATGCAGGCAGTAGCTACTACA
>Ga0209710_1000566_pt1 | contig 33486 bp, 30 predicted proteins | sample ArcticOcean_MG_C_5_FD_187436 | JGI IMG/M metagenome (GOLD analysis project Ga0209710, IMG submission 187436) | Marine microbial communities from western Arctic Ocean - ArcticOcean_MG_CB4_138 (SPAdes) (version 2) | ecosystem: Environmental > Aquatic > Marine > Oceanic | place: Arctic Ocean...
CAACAAGTCCTGTAACAATAGTATTTGCTCCATCACAAGTCGGAGTTATTTCAAAAGAAGAATCGTCAGGTAAATTTGATGTAACTGGAACTATAGTTGTTGTTGGGCAATTACCAATAGTTGTATAACTAACTGAATAAGTTGTATTGTAATCACCATCTGTAATTAATCCTGTTGTAGGGTCTATTACGGCAAGATCTATTGGCGCAACATCAAACGCAAATGTACCTCCAGTAGTAGCTATACTAGAAATTACCGCTCCATCACAGGTAGGTGTCATATCGAAAGAAGAATCGTCAGCAGGATCAATTTGAAAACTTAAAAGATCAGCTTGACTTATATTAAAACAACCTGCTGTTCCTAATGCATCTATACGAACCCAAACTTGTGAAGCATCTGTAATACCATAAGGTATTGTCAATTCATCAGTAGAATCAAATGCATTATCATAACTTAAATAATAAGAAATTAAATAATCTGCCGCATCTTGACTGCCTAATATCTGAGGGTTCAAAAGAGTTAAGTCGTAATCAACAATACCATCATTAGTTTGATCGTCACAAACAATTATTTGATTTACCGAGTTAATAACTGGTGGGTCTGTCACATTTAGTATAAACGATTGTAACTCATAACAGTTAGAATCAATGTATTCTATTCGTACATGAATTATTTGATCATCTATTCCTAAATAATTATTGTAACCTGTAATAGAATTTGATCCATTTTCAGCTTCTTCAATAGATTCATGAAAAGAAATAATTAAATTTTCAGGAACTGGAGCAATAGATGAAATTAACGTCTCATTGTCTGTGAAATCAAAAAACAAATCTGCTGTTAGCGGATCACATATGTACAAATTATTAGATGCTTCAGTAATAATTTCTTCTTCTACATTTATACATACCGTTTCTGAGTATTCACATCCAAAATCATCTTGAACAACATATGTGTAACAATATTCGCCATATTCAGTTGGAGAAACTATTATATTATTACCATCCACTGAAACAATTGATGGATCATCCAACCACTCTTGAGAAATAATTTCTGATGGAGGTGCCGATAATGCAGGATCAAAATCTAGATTCCAAGAAAAAATTGTCCCATCATCTGCTGCCCAACTATCAATAACAGTAAATGTCCATTCCCCATTTAAAGAGGTTCCTAATAAGTCTATAAATTCTGAACCATTTGAAGCGCCATATATTCCCGCTGGAACGGTTGTTCCTCCAGTTGAAGAAATGTCTAATGTAGATGTAGGCGTGAAACAATATTCCCAACCTGTCCCAGGATTTCCATTATCGAGTTCATCAGGAATACCTAATGAAGTTCCTGGATCGTTACCATCTCCATATTGAGCAAAATAAACAGATTGTCCATTTGGAGCAGTTAATAGCATATCTAAATCACCTATAAAAGAATGCTCAATTACAACACATATTTGTATTAATTGAGATATATCAGTAAGCTCGAGTCCGTCAGCATAACACTCAACATTAATTGTTGACTCATAAGAAGCCTGCTGCCCCGTACTTTGAGTGTCTTCAAGCCAAGTTTCTTCGTAAATTTCAGGTGCACAATCTTCTAGCTGAGTGCTTTCTGCAACACCAAATAATGTTGTGCTATCTCCAAAGCATAGCTCTGTTTTACCAGCAATAGTCCCTGTAAAATCAATGGAAGGGGCTACTATAACTATTTGAGTAATTTGTAAAGAAGAGCAGCCAAGAGGATTAGTGTCCGTAATTACTAGACCTGCTGAAAAAATTCCAGACTGATCATAAACCTTAGTCACCGTTAAACCTTCTGCAGTTGTACCATCTCCAAATTCCCATGCAAAAGTTGCCCCTGCATCTGTATTAGAGAACTCTCCAGACGCTGTAAATGTAACCTCTTCTCCTGGACAAACGGTCACTTGACCCTCTGCGTTGGGCACAGGAGTTACACTGTCTATTGAGCCTATAATTTCTTGACATGGTTGATAACAGGAGATGTTTGCAGCAAAACCAGTTGTATTAGCAGAAGCATTACTGAAAAATTCAACAGTAATACATCCAGATGCATTTGTAGCTGTAACAAAACCTGGGCTTTGAGTAGCATTACCAGAGTAAGTTGTTCCTGTTCCTGTATTATCAGGCCCATCATAAATTGTTAAAATATCAGCATTAAGCTGTGTACTGAAAGAAATAAAGTCTAATTCAATATTTTGCCCTGGGCTATCAGGACATATAGTTATAATATAATCTTCGTTACTTGAGTAATTTCCATTTCCTCCACCTGAATCATATAAAGTTCCTGAACAAGTATTCACTGTTCCACCTTCACTTATTAATATATCTTGAGAAAAACCCAAAATTGGTAAAATCAAAAAATAAACAAACAAATACTTCTTCATATAGCTTAATTAAATTTGGATTTAATTATTATCAGCAATTGAGTGTTATCAACTCTATAAATTAATCTAGATTTTGAGTTAAAATTAAAATTATAAACCAATGGGTTAAAATTATCTAAAGTAAACATAGGAATTTCCATGCCTTTATTAAATATGTCAAAAACTAAAACTGTAGACAGAAGTGGGTAATTTGAAATGTCTTTTACATCCTCTTTTTGTATAAAAACCCTATTTCTAAAAATGTGTTTAACATCTAAGCTTCTTGAGGGCTTATCAAAGATTTGATTTTTTAAATTTTCTGCATAAACGTATTCAAGCATTTCTAATTCAGAATTAGTAAATGATAAGTTGGTGTTGTCAGGATAATTAATCACCCATTTATAGTAGTCTTGTGTTTCAATAGATGAATTAAAAGTTTTATTATTTTCTTGACCTAAAACAAAATTAATTGACAAATGAAATAAAATAAAACACAGAAGTCTAGTCATCATTTTGGGTATAAATTCAAGCTAATTTAAATGAAATTTTTAGATATAGAAAATTATCAAGAAATATAGCTTTTAAATTCTGAATGTATTTACAAATAAAGTATTAATTACTATCTTTGAATTACGTTTAATTTATAGAACATATAACTAATAATGGAAGAAAATAACTTAGCAGAACAAATTGATACATTTGGAGAGGATCATATAGCATCCTCTTCTGATACACCATTAAGAATTGATGCTTTTGACATATCTGACGAGGATAAAATTTCAATAATTGAAGAAAATATGAAAAATATTCTTCATACTCTTGGACTTGACTTAACAGATGATAGCCTCAAAGGAACTCCAAAAAGAGTTGCTAAAGCATTTGTTAATGAAATTTTCGGTGGGTTAAATCCTGTAAAAAAGCCAGTAGCTTCCACTTTTGATAATAAGTACAAGTACAAGGAAATGCTGGTAGAGAAGAACATATCAGTATATTCAACTTGTGAGCATCACCTGCTGCCAATTGTTGGAAAAGCTCATATAGCTTACATTTCTAACGGAACAGTCGTAGGTCTATCTAAAATGAATAGAATTGTGGATTACTTTGCAAAGAGACCACAAGTGCAAGAAAGACTAACTATTCAAGTGGTAAAGGAATTACAAATAGTGTTAAACACGGAGGATGTTGCATGTGTTATTGATGCTAAACATTTATGCGTTAACTCAAGAGGAATCAGAGATACAGATTGCAGCACAGTAACAAGTGAGTTTGGTGGAGCATTCCAAAAAGCTGAAACAAGAGAAGAATTTTTGAAATATATTCAATTAGATACTTCTTTTGAAGACTTATAATTGTTAACTTTAATTAATGTCTACCTACAAAAAAAATAATCTTAAAATATACAACTCATTAACTGGTAAGAAAGAATCACTCAAACCAATTAACAAAGAAAGTGTAGGCATGTACGTATGTGGACCTACCGTATACAGTAATGTTCACCTTGGTAATGTCAGAACATTCATGTCATTTGATATCATCTACCGATATCTACTTCACCTTGGGTTTAAAGTTCGCTATGTAAGAAATATTACAGATGCTGGGCATCTTGAGAATGACAGCGATAATGGAGAAGATAGGATAAGCAAAAAGGCTAGAATTGAGGAAATTGAGCCGATGGAAGTAGTTCAACGATATACCGTTGATTTTCATAATACTTTAAATGAATTTAATTTACTCCCTCCTAGTATTGAACCTACTGCTACTGGTCATATTATAGAACAGATAGAGATTATAAAAACTATTCTTAAGAATGAACTAGCATATGAAGTAAATGGATCCATATATTTTGATGTTATTAAATATAACAAATCCAATAATTACGGGATTTTAAGTAAACGAAAAATTGAAGATTTAGTTCATAATACCAGAAAGCTAGATGGGCAAAGTGATAAAAAAAATCCACAAGATTTTGCCCTATGGAAAAAAGCAGAGGATAGTCATATTATGAAATGGAATTCTCCATGGGGATATGGATTTCCTGGTTGGCATTTAGAATGCACTGCTATGAGTACAAAATATTTAGGCAATAATTTTGATATTCACGGAGGTGGAATGGATTTAAAATTCCCTCATCATGAATGTGAAATCGCACAATCTATTGCATTTAATAAAACTAGCCCTGCAAATGTTTGGATGCATGCAAATATGCTTACTTTAAATGGAAGTAAAATGGCTAAATCTACTGGAAATAACATTCTGCCAGGAGATATCTTAACTGGAAATAATACCATATTAAAAAAACCATTTTCTGCAAGTGTTGTTCGTTTTTTCATACTGCAAGCCCATTACAGAAGCGTATTAGATTTTAGTAGCGAAGCGATTGAAGCATCCGAAAAAGGTTTTAATAAACTTATGGAAGCTCAAAAAAGCTTGAGTAATTTAAAAAGCTCTTCAAGCTCCGATATGGACATAAATAAATGGTTAGAGAATTGTTACAGTGCATTAAATGATGATTTTAATACTCCAATATTAATTGCTGAACTATTTAACTCAGTGAAATTTATAAATCAGATCAAGTCTGAAAAAGCTCAAATAACTAAGGCAGATTTAAAAATACTACAGTCGAAGTTTAATGAATTTATTTTTGATGTTTTAGGTCTAGAAAATAAAAATATTTTGAGCTCAAGTAATGACAAGCTGGACTCTGCAGTAAATCTACTGATTGAATTGAGAGAGGAAGCTAGGCTAAATAAAAACTACGCTTTAAGTGATAAGATAAGAGATGATTTAAGTAAAAATGGAATTACTTTAAAGGATAGTAATAACGAAACTACGTATTCAATTAATTGAAAATGAAGATATTCACTCTACCTTTCATTATTCTAATTAAAATCTATCAACACTTAATTTCCCCTCTAACACCTGCAACATGCAGGTTTGAACCTACTTGCTCACATTATTCAATAGAAGCATTAAAAAAATATGGAATTTTTAAGGGTTCTAAATTAATGATAATAAGAATATTTAGTTGTCATCCTTGGGGCAGATCAGGTTATGATCCTGTACCAAAAAAAAATATTAAAAAATAAAACTTATAAAGTATGTACGCATTAGATATAGTTTGGAATCCTTCATCTGAAGGCATTAATATATTTGGAAAATTTACAATTCACTATTACAGTTTGATGTGGATTGCTGCATTTACTATTGGCCATTACTTGATGAAAAAAATATACAAGAAAGAATCTTTGTCTGAAGAAAGTTTAGATTCTTTATTTATGTATACGATTTTAGGTACAATTATAGGCGCAAGGCTAGGTCATGTTATTTTTTATCAAGCAGAGCTTTTTCAACAAGATTTCTTTAGTGTTTTCCTTCCCTTTAGATTTAATCCAACTTTTGAATTCACTGGCTTTAGAGGTTTAGCTAGTCATGGTGCTGCTATTGGAATAATATATTCAATGTATTTATACAACAAAAGGGTTTTAAAGAAAAATATTTTATGGATTCTCGATAGAGTTGTAGTTCCTGTTTCAATAGGAGCTGTATTTATTCGAGTAGGTAATTTTTTTAATTCAGAAATTATAGGCCATAAAACAGATAGTATTTTTGGTGTAGTTTTCGAAGCTATAGGTGAAACAGAGCCTAGACACCCTGGGCAACTGTACGAAGCCTTTGGTTATTTAATTGTCTTTATAATAGTGTATTTAACCTATTGGAAGACCTCAAAAGTATTAAAGTCAGGGTACATGTTTGGGTTATTTTTAATACTTCTATGGACCACAAGATTTGTTGTAGAGTTTTTCAAGGAAGCACAAGTAACTGGAAGAGAAGATTGGATTCTAGGAATGAATACTGGACAGGCATTAAGTATTCCATTTATACTACTAGGGCTATATTATATGTTTAGAAAATGATAAAACTTTTTAGAACAGTTGGCTATTTGGAAGGGGCTTCTTATATCTTATTGCTATTTGTAGCGGTTCCAGTTAAATATTACGCAGATAATCCTCAGTTAGTTAAGCTTCTAGGGATGCCACACGGACTATTGTTTGTAACCTATGTCGCTATGACAATCATAAATAGTAGAGTATTCAAATGGAGTACAATTAAAACTTTTCAAATATTGATATCATCAATAATTCCATTTGGAACGTACTATATAGATAAAAAATATTTCAGAAATTAAAACTCCCTACATTATTTTACTGACTTACCGATCGTATCACGCATAATTGGAGTAGCAATAAACACAGATGAATACGTTCCAACTAAAACTCCGATAATAAGCGCAAATAGTAAACCTCTAAGTGAGTCGGCACCAAGAATGAACATAGACATTAACACAACTAATGTCGTGAATGAAGTATTTAAAGTCCTACTTAACGTACTGTTCAATGCAGAATTTACAATTTTATCAAATTCCCAAGTTGAGTGCTCTTCAATAAACTCTCTAATTCTGTCAAACACAACCACCGTATCATTTAAAGAATATCCAATTACCGTAAGAATAGCTGCAATAAATGCTTGATCTATCTCCATGTTAAATGGCATATACTTATACGTTAAAGAAAATATACCCAACACAATCAGTACATCATGAAAAACAGCTGCAACTGCTCCAAGAGAGAATTGCCATTTTTTAAACCTAAGTAGAATATATAAAAACACAACCACTAAAGAAGCTAAAACAGCCCATAGTGAGGATTGTTTTATATCATCAGCAATAGTTGGACTAACCTTTCCTGAAAGCATTTTTCCAACATTATTTTCAGCATTTAAGAACTGAGTATATGTATATCCCTTTGGCAAAAAGTTTACTAAGGACTTGAATAATTTGTTTTGAATTTCCTCATCAACTTCTGCAGAATTTTCATCCACTTTATATTTAGTTGATATTTTAAGTTGATTGGCAGAGCCTATAGTTTTAACTACAGAACTTCCAAATATTGCATTGGTTTCTAATTTTACCTCTTCGGTGCTAACATCTTGAGCAAACCTTACTGTGTAAGTCCTTCCACCAACAAAATCAATTCCTTGGTCAAGACCTGTTGTAAATAAAGATGCTAAACCTGCTATAATAATAGAACCAGAAATAAGATATGTGATTTTTGTTTTCTTAAGGAAATTAACAGAAATATTTCTAAATAATCCTTTTGTTAAACGAGTTGAAAAGTCTAAACTTCCTCCTCTATTCATATTCCATTCTATTAGAATTCTAGTAATAAAGATGGCAGTAAATAAAGATGTTAGAATACCTATTAATAAAGTAGTTGCAAACCCTTTTATTGGACCTGTACCTAAAGAAAATAAGATTAATGCAGTTAAACCAGTAGTTATATTTGCATCTAATATAGAAGACAAGGCATTACTAAAACCATCCTGAATGGCAGCAGCTTGTTTTTTACCTTTTAGTAATTCCTCTCTTATTCTTTCATATATAAGAACGTTTGCATCAACAGCAATACCTATTGTAAGAACAATACCTGCAATTCCAGGCAAAGTCAATACGGCTCCTAAACCTGCAAGAACTCCAAATATAAAGAGTATGTTTAATGTTAGGGCTATGTTAGAAAATATACCTGCTTTACCATAGTAAAATATCATCCATGCTAAAACTAACATAAGAGCTATAATAAAAGATCTAGAACCTGTATCAATTGCTTCTTTACCAAGAGTTGGACCTACTTCATCTGCTTGAATTATATCCGCAGAAGCAGGAAGTTTACCTGCCATTAAAACATTTGCTAAATCTTTTGCTTCTGCAAGTGTAAATGACCCTGATATTTCAGAATTACCTCCAGAAATAGCACCAGTTGTTACACCAGGAGCAGAATAAACTGTTTCATCTAAAACAATAGCTATTTGACTTCCTTTAGTGAAAGCATTACCTGTCATTTTTTCCCAAACCTTTGCCCCTTTACCGTTCATTTGCATGCTCACTGTAGGGTTGTTTCTAATGTCCATTTGCTGACTAGCATCTACGATTACCGAACCGCTTAATTCAGGTTTATTGTCTCTATTACCCTGAAGAACATATAACTCTACTAGTTCGTTACCTTCAAGATCTAACTGAGGAATACCCCACACAAATTTAGCATACCTTTGTTCTGCAGGAAGTAAAGATTTAACCTCTGGCATTTTAAGATAATCTGATATTCTTTGCTTTTCTTTAAGATCAAAAGTCGCTATAACAGGTCCACCAGCATACCCTTGTGCTCTAATTGCATCAAGTATTGGGTTAACTTCTACAAAAGTTGTATCAGAGTCTGTCCCTAATAAATCATCAATTTCACTATTTGTGTTATCAGAACTTGTTGATACTTTTTGAGTGTCTTCCATAGATTTAACTACTTCGTTCGCTTGTACAATAAAGTTTAAAAAATCTTGTCCTCTGAAAGCATCCCAAAATTCTAACTGAGCTGTACTTTGAAGTAATTTCTTAACTCTACCTATATCCTTAGCTCCAGGTAATTCTACTAATATTCTACCTGAACTACCAAGTCTTTGTATATTAGGCTGAGTAACACCAAACTTATCTATCCTTTTTCTTAAAACTTCAAAAGCAGAAACAATAGATTCATCAATTTTTTCTTTAATTATCGGTTGAACATCTTCATCAGACATATCAAAAGTAATTTCTTCACTTAAACTTCTATTAGCAAAAATATCTGGAGAAGCAAGATTGGTATCTCCTTTAATTGCATCAAATGCAACGAAAAAATCTTCAAGATATGTGTTTTGGCTATTTTTCTGAATTTCTTCAGCATCAATAAGTGCTTGGTTGAAAAGAGGGTCTCTACTGTTGTTGGATAGACCTTTTAAGATATCTTTAACCGAGATTTGAAGAATTACATTTATACCACCCTTTAAATCCAGACCTAAATTCATAGCTCTATCTTTAACTTCAGCAAAAGTATAGTTAGATACACCAATATCAAAAACCGAAATGTTTGACAGTGAATCTACATACTTATCTTCAATATCGTTTCTTTGTTTATCAAAATCTATTTGAGACTCAGAAACTTTACTGATTGCATATTGAGCTGCATTATCTTCAATCTGATTTGCCTTAAATGTAAATGATAATTGGTATATACTAACCAAACCAAATAATAAAGCAAACAATTTTACTAATCCTTTATTCTGCATTGTGATGTATTTTATTCAATTTAAAAACGAGCAAATATATGATTTAACTAATAAAATGACAACAGAAATGAATCATTTCTATGTTATCTGTTTAACTGGAGACAAAAAACAACCAGAAATTTATTAGAGAATTATAGTGACAATAGGCTATTTGTTTTCTTAACACCCTCAGCACTTTGATGCAAATGTTGCATATCTGCTTCGCTTAATTCTATTTTAACTATTTCTTCAATACCATTTTTTCCAAGTATAACAGGAACACCAATTGATAGATCCGTAAGACCATATTCACCCTCTAACAAAACTGAACAAGGGAACATTTTCTTTTGATCGCATGCAATTGCTTGTACTATACCGCTTACCGCAGCTCCAGGTGCATACCAAGCTGATGTACCTAGTAATTTAGTAAGTGTCGCCCCTCCTACTTTAGTGTCTTCTTTTACTTTCGAAAGTCTTTCACTAGAAAGAAATTCAGAAACCTTAATGCTATTTCTTGTTGCATTAGAAATTAACGGAACCATACCAACGTCACTGTGACCTCCAATAACCATACCATCAACATCACTAATTGGCGCATCTAAAGCTTCGGCTAATCTGTATTTAAACCTAGCAGAATCTAAAGCACCACCCATTCCAATAATTCTATTTTTAGGCAAACTTGTTGTTTTATGAACAAGGTATGTCATTGAATCCATTGGATTGCTAACTATAATTAGTATGGTATTTGGAGAGTGTTCTATTAAGTTAGATGTAACTGTTTTTACAATACCAGCATTTATGCCAATTAACTCTTCGCGTGTCATCCCTGGTTTTCTAGGAATTCCTGATGTTACAACACAAATTGAGCTATTTGCCGTTTTACTATAGTCATTCGTAGTTCCTGTAATTTTGGTGTCAAAATTATTCAACGAAGCAGTTTGCATTAAATCCATTGCTTTTCCTTCTGCAAACCCTTCTTTAATATCTAATAAAACCACTTCAGAAGCGAAGTCTTTTATGGCTATATATTCCGCGCAACTTGCACCTACTGCTCCTGCTCCAACAACAGTTATTTTCATAATTATTTCTTTTATTAATTAAGCATCTATATTAGCATAGATCGCGTTTTTTTCTATAAATTCTCTTCTTGGCGGAACTTCATCTCCCATTAACATTGAGAAAATCCTATCTGCTTCAATCATGTTTTCAATTTCTACTTTTCTTAAAGTTCTAAATTCTGGGTTCATTGTAGTATCCCATAATTGAGTAGCATTCATTTCCCCTAAACCTTTATACCTTTGAATTTTTGCTCCATCACCATAGTTTTGCACTATCATATCGCGTTGATCATCGTCCCATGCATACTCTTTCTTTGCCCCTTTTTTAACAAGGTATAGCGGTGGAGTAGCTATATATATGTGACCTCCTTCAATTAGTTCTTTCATGTACCTGAAAAAGAAAGTTAAAATAAGTGTAGCAATATGACTACCATCTATATCCGCATCACACATTATAACAACCTTATGGTATCTAAGTTTCGAAAGATTTAGAGCCTTAGAATCTTCCTCTGTACCAATGGTAACTCCTAAAGCGGTGAAAATATTTTTGATTTCTTCGTTTTCAAAAACCTTATGTTGCATAGCTTTCTCTACATTCAAAATTTTACCTCTTAATGGAAGTATAGCTTGAAAAGCTCTATCTCTACCTTGCTTAGCAGTACCACCTGCAGAATCTCCCTCCACTAAAAACACTTCACATTTTGCTGGATCTTGTTCAGAACAATCGGATAGTTTACCAGGTAAACCACCAAGACTCATAACAGTTTTTCTCTGAACCATCTCACGCGCCTTTTGTGCCGCTGTTCTAGCTTGGGCTGCAAGTATTACTTTTTGTACTATAATCTTAGCATCCTCTGGGTGTTCCTCTAAATAATCTGTTAACATCTCTGAAACAGCCTGACTAACACTTGAAGAAACTTCTCTGTTACCTAACTTAGTCTTAGTTTGTCCTTCAAATTGAGGCTCAGAAACTTTAACAGAAATAATAGCTGTTAAACCTTCTCTAAAATCATCTCCAGAAATTTCAAATTTTAATTTATCTAGCATTCCTGAACCATCTGCATATTTTTTCAAAGTATGTGTCAACCCTCTTCTAAAACCAGATAAATGCGTTCCACCTTCATGAGTGTTAATATTATTTACATAAGAATGTAAATTTTCTGAATAGGAAGTATTGTATGCCATAGCTACTTCAACAGGCACCCCATTTTTCTCTCCTTCGAAAGAAATAACATCTTTCAATAAAGGCTCTCTATTGCCGTCTAAAAACTTAATAAATTCTTTTAAACCTTCTTTAGAGTGGAAAGTCTCATTAACAAACTCTCCTTTTTCATCCTTGTGTCTTTTGTCTATAAGAATAACTGTAATTCCTTTATTAAGGTAAGCAAGTTCTCTTAATCTTGACGCTAATATGTCATAGCTATACTCAAGCGTGTGAATAAAAATAGTAGGATCTGGCTTGAAAGTAACCATTGTTCCTCTTTTGTCAGTAGTGCCAACTTCTTTTACCGGAGATAAAGACTTTCCTAGTTCATATTCTTGCTCGTAAACCTTACCATCTCTGTATACTGTTGCTTTCAGGCTCTCAGAGAGTGCATTAACACAACTAACTCCAACTCCGTGAAGACCACCAGAAACTTTATAAGAATCCTTATCAAATTTTCCACCAGCTCCAATCTTGGTCATTACAACCTCTAAAGCAGAAACTCCTTCTTTTTTATGAATATCAACTGGGATACCCCTACCATCATCAATAGTAGTTACAGAATTATCTTCGTTTATTATAACTGAAATCTCATTACAATGACCGGCAAGAGCCTCGTCAATAGAATTATCTACAACTTCATAAACCAAATGGTGAAGACCTCTTGACCCAACATCCCCAATATACATAGAAGGACGCATTCTAACATGCTCCATTCCCTCAAGAGCTTGTATACTATCAGCCGAATAACTTTGCTTATTTTCACTCATAAATTATATTTTTATTTTAATTCTTTTTCAATAAAAAAACCAAAGAATACTTACAGTTGATTTATTGTAACAAATATAAAAAAAAGTGAAAATTTTTAAGCTATCATATTCTTAAATAAGCCTATAAGTTATTAACAATTTTAAGCTTGAAAATTAAGTTAAATTTACGATTTATAAGCGTCCTCATGAACTTGAAGAATTGCTCTACCAGACGGTTCGTTCATGTTTTTAAAAGCCTCGTCCCAATCAAGTGCAATTTGAGTACTACAAGCAATTGACGGCTCTTGAGGAACACTTAATGCTGCAGCTTTACTAGGGAAATGAGACTGAAATATTGAACGGTAGTAATATTCTTCCTTTGAAGTTGGTGGCTGACTAGGAAAATCCTGTTTTACAGATTTCATTTGATCGTCCGAAACAGCACTATCAACTAATTCCTTTAAGCTGTCAATCCAACTGTAACCAACTCCATCGCTAAACTGCTCTTTTTGCCTCCAAACAATACTCTCTGGCAAATAATCTTCAAAAGCTTTTCTTAAAACCCATTTCTCCATTTTTTCTGAGTTAATCATTTTATCATCTGGATTTATACTCATCGCTACATCAATAAATTCTTTATCTAAAAAAGGGACCCTGCCTTCTATTCCCCATGCTGCTAAACTTTTATTAGCCCTTAGACAGTCATACATATGTAGTTTGTTCATTTTCCTCACTGTTTCCTCATGAAATTCTTTAGAGTTGGGAGCTTTATGAAAGTACAAGTATCCGCCAAATAATTCATCTGCTCCCTCGCCTGACAAGACCATTTTAATTCCCATTGACTTAATAACCCTAGCCATTAAATACATTGGAGTTGAAGCTCTTATAGTAGTAATATCATATGTTTCTAAATTATAAATAACATCTTTAATAGCATCTAAGCCTTCTTGAACTGTAAAAACAATTTCATGATGAATAGTGTCAATGTGCTTTGCAACTTTTCTAGCCGCAGATAAATCCGGAGAACCTTCAAGGCCTACCGAGAATGAGTGCAACTGAGGCCACCAAGCATCTGACTTATCACCGCTTTCAATTCTTTTTTGAGAATATTTTTTTGCAATTGCGGATGTAATAGACGAATCTAAACCTCCTGATAATAAAACGCCGTAAGGAACATCACTCATCAACTGTCTATGTACAGCTGACTCTAACGCATCTTTAACTTTCTTTATACTTGTTTTATTGTTATTTATAGCATGATAATCACTCCAATCTCTTTGATACCATTTAACAAACTCCTTTTGCTTACTGTGGTAATAATGTCCAGGAGGGAATAATTCTATTTTACTACAAGTACCCTCTAACGCTTTTAATTCTGAAGCAACGTAAAAAGTACCCTCATCATCCCAACCAATGTAAAGAGGAATAACCCCAACATGATCTCTAGCTACAAAATACTCATCTTTTAACTCATCATAAATTGCAAAACCAAAAATACCATTCATTTTATCCAGAAAATCACAACCGTATTTTTGATATAGAGCAAGAATAACTTCACAATCACTATTAGTAGAAAAATCATATGAGCCTGCAAACTCCTCTCTTAATTCTGAGTGATTATAAATCTCACCGTTAGCTGCTAATATTAATTTTTTATCAGCACTAAAAAGAGGCTGTCTACCAGATTTAGGATCGACAATCGCGAGTCTCTCGTGAGCCATTATTGCATTACTAGAACTATAAACACCACTCCAATCCGGCCCTCTGTGTCTAATTTTTTTAGACATTTCTAATATCTTTGGCCTTAATGACTCTGAGTTTTGTTTAATATCGAAAGCACAAACTATTCCACACATATTATATATTTTAATCAAATATCTATATAATATTATTAAAATAAAGTTATATGAGATTATTAATTACATATATAAACATATTTACGATATTTAATAACTATATGTAATAATAAGTTTGAACAAATGAACCTATCCTTTCAATAAGTAATTAAGGGATATTTAAGTATTTGTGCGTCTGAAGAGAGATTTTCCATTTAGGATTTTGCATTACGTAGTCAACAATAAGCGGCATAACCACTTCTCTTTTACTCCATTCTGGTTGTAAAAATAAAATGCACTCTGAATTAACTTTAGAAGCTTCTTTCTCTGCAAACTTAAAATCGTCTTTATTATAAATAATCATCTTAAGCTCATTTGCAACCTCATATATTTTTTGCTTAGGCAATTTATTTTTTTTTGGAGATAAACATATCCAATCCCAAGTACCAGACAAATCATAAGCCCCAGAGGTTTCTATATGAACTAATTTGTTGTTGTCTTTTAAAATGTTAGTTAACGCGGTCATGTCCCACATCAAAGGCTCACCACCAGTAATAACTACAGTATCACTAAATGGCTCGGCATTTTTTACAATCTCTGTAGTAAGAGTAGGAGGATGTGTTAGTGCATTCCAACTTTCCTTAACATCACACCAATGACATCCAACATCACAACCACCAAGTCTAATAAAGTAAGCGGCAGTACCTTTATGAAAGCCCTCTCCTTGTATCGTGTAAAACGCCTCCATTAATGGAAGCATATCGCCTTTATCAACTAATTTTTTAATATTATCATCCATCGGATGCAAATATAAATTTCTATTTACTACTAAAATAATAACAAACCTTTTTTTTAATAAATAATTAAACTTAGAGGTCTTAAATAATTATATTTACTGAACGTTAAATACTAAAAAATTATAATGAATAGATTTATATTAATATTACTTGTAACAGCAATCATTACTTCATGTTCTACAGAAAAAGACCCCTATTTAATTTCTAAAAATAGCATCGGACATGTAACTGACACTACAATGATTAAAGATTTGATTCAAATTTTTAAAAATGATTCAATAAGGAATGACATTTCAGGAGATAGTTTTACTGGTAAGTTTAATGACATCACTATACTTGACAAAAAAGGAAATGAACTGCTAGAAATCACTCCTAAAGAGGACTTAGACTATACCTCCACTGCTAAACTTATCAGAATTATTGATCCAAAATATAAAACAAAAAAAGGAATCGGCTCAAGTAGTACTTTTAAAGAAATAAGAGATAATTACAACATAAGTAGCATTCAGAATAGCTTGAGAAACATAATCATCTCAATTAATTCAGCTAATTTATATTTTACAATAGACAAAAACCAGCTACCCTCAAACCTAAGGTATAATTCAAATATCGAGATTGATAAAGCACAGATTCCAGATAACGCTATGATCAATGACCTATACTTACAATGGATAAATTAGATGGAAGAACAAAAAATTAGATTAAATAAATATTTAAGTGAAATTGGGTATTGCTCAAGAAGAGCTGGAGATAAACTTATTGAATCCGGTCGAGTTTTTATAAACAATGAAGTTGCATCCCTAGGCCAGAAAATAAATATTTCCGATGAAATAAAAATAGACGATAAACTAGTTGAAGTAAAAACAAAGAGGAAAATCTATTTAGCATTAAACAAACCAATCGGCATAGTATGTACTACGGATACAAAAGTTGAAAAAGACAACATAATAGATTTTATAAATTACCCAGAGAGAATATTCCCAATAGGAAGGTTAGACAAACCTAGCTCAGGGCTTATTCTTCTAACAAACGATGGAGATATTGTGAATAAAATTTTACGAACTGAGCATAATCATGAAAAGGAGTACATCGTAAAAGTGGACAAACCTCTTTCTCAAACTATTATCGATCGAATGTCAAAAGGGGTGCCGATTTTAGATACAATCACAAAGGAATGTGTAATCAAAAAATTAAGCAGTAATGAATTTAAGATTATCCTAACCCAAGGTTTAAATAGACAAATCAGAAGAATGTGTGAGTATTTTAATTATAAAGTTGTTTCTCTAGACAGAACCAGAATAATGAATATCAAATTAGACTTGCCTTTAGGAGAATACAGAGAGCTTACAAACGAGGAAATAAGCTCTTTAAACAAACTAATAGATAATGAGTAATTTAACCCCCTTTCATTTAGCAATTCCCGTTGACAACCTATCAAAGTGTAGAAATTTTTACAAACAAATCCTAGGCTGCAAAGAAGGTAGAAGCAGTGATCATTGGGTTGACTTTGATTTTTTTGGGCACCAACTAGTTATTCATTTCAAAGAAAAATCAGAAGAGAAATCACACGCAAACCTAGTGGACGGAAAAGACGTGCCAATTCCTCATTTTGGAGTCGTCTTAGAATGGGGAAAATTTCAAGAATTATCAAAAATGTTGGTATCTAAAAAAATAAAATTTATTATAGAACCTTACATCCGATTTGAAGGCCTTGCAGGAGAACAAGCTACAATGTTTTTTAAAGACCCGTCTGGAAATGCGTTAGAATTCAAATCCTTTAAGGATTTTAATCAAATTTTTGAAAAGTAGTTATATATATTATTTAACTAAAGTTAGCTGTTTTGGAACCTGTCTAATCCAATATTTTATCGACAACTTCGTAACCCGACAGTATAGCACTTTGCACAGAGCCACGAATTATATAAAAGCCTTGATGCGCAGTGAATCTTCCTCTAGAATAGGAAAGAATGATTTCAATATTGGTTGAAGCTCTGATTTATGCATTATATAAATTGGTTATAACTTGGCCTGTAGAGTATTCTTTAACAACATTGCTATAGTCATAGGGCCAACACCACCAGGAACTGGGGTTATAAAACTTGCTTTTTTAGACACGTTTACATAATCAACATCTCCTACTATTTCATACCCTTTTTTTGAATCATTTTTAACTCTTGTAATCCCAACATCCACTATAACCACCCCATCTTTCACCATATCTTCTGTAACAAAATTCGGCACACCTAGAGCTGAAATTATAATATCTGCTTGTAGAGTAAGCTCTTTTATGTTTTTAGTACGGCTGTGAGCCAGAGTGACAGTTGAATTACCAACTTTACTTTTTCTACTCATGAGTATACTAATTGGTCTACCTACAATATCAGACCTACCAATAACTACCGTATGCTTGCCGCTAGTTTCAACATTATAGCGATCTAATAATTCTATTATACCATATGGAGTAGCAGAAATAAAAGTGGGGAGATTTAAAGCCATTTTTCCGAAGTTCGTAGGATGAAAACCATCTACGTCTTTGTCCGGATCTACCGCCATTAATATTTTTTGAGTGTCAATATGCGAAGGAAGAGGTAATTGAACAATATAACCGTCAATGTTATCATTTTCGTTAAGCTCTTTTACTTTTAAAAGTAGTTCTGATTCAGATATTTTTTCGGAAAGTTTTATCAGTGTAGAGTCAAATCCAACTCTTTTACAAGCTCTAACTTTACTACCAACATAGGTCAAACTAGCACCATCTTCACCAACAATAACAGCAGCTAAATGAGGAGGTCTTAAGCCGTTAGAAACAATTTCTTTTACCGAAAAAGCTATCTCATCTTTAATTTCGCCACTTGTTTTTTTACCATCTAAAATTATCATAAAATATATCTTATTTTTTCATGTTTTGCATCATCTGCATCATCTTATTAGCCCCACCGCCTTGCATCATTTTCATCATTTTACTCATTTGAGTAAATTGTTTTAATAGTTGATTTATTTGCTGAATAGAAGTACCCGAACCTTTTCCAATACGTTCTTTTCTTGACTTATTAATTAACGAAGGGGTAGACCTTTCTTTTGGAGTCATAGAGTGTATCATAGCCTCAATATGTTTAAACGAATCATCATCGATATCAACATCTTTTAACATTTTACCAGCGCCGGGAATCATTCCTACCAGATCCTTCATATTACCCATTTTTTTGATTTGATGAATTTGCTTCAAAAAATCATCTAAACCAAATGTGTTTTTAGCTATTTTTTTCTGAATCTTTCTTGCTTCTTTCTCATCAAATTGCTCTTGAGCTCGTTCCACAAGCGAAACCACATCACCCATCCCAAGTATTCTATCCGCCATTCTAGAAGGATAGAAAACATCGATAGCTTCCATTTTCTCCCCAGTACCAATAAATTTAATTGGCTTATTTACAACCTGTTTTATAGAAAGCGCTGCTCCACCTCTAGTGTCACCGTCTAATTTAGTTAGAATAACTCCATCAAAATCTAAAACCTCATTAAAGGATTTAGCAGTATTTACAGCATCTTGACCAGTCATTGCATCGACAACAAATAAAATCTCCTGTGGGTTAATAGCTTTTTTGATATTTGAAATTTCTTTCATCATTAGCTCATCAATAGCTAATCTACCAGCAGTATCAATTATTATTAAGTTGTGTCCATTAGACTTCGCATGAACTATTGCCGCCTGAGAAATAGAGACCGGGTCTTTATTCTCTTTATCACTATAGACATCAATACCTAATTGATCTCCTAGCACTTGAAGCTGCTCAATTGCCGCTGGCCTGTAAACATCACATGCAACCAATAAAGGCTTCTTATTTTTCTTTTTTTGTAGGTAGTTAGCAAGTTTTCCTGAAAAAGTAGTTTTACCAGAACCTTGTAAACCAGACATCAGGATCACTGAAGGAGTAGCATCTATATTAAGCTCTGAAGCATCCCCACCCATCAGCTCTGAAAGCTCATCTTTAACAACCTTAACCATTAGCTGACCCGGCTTCAAGTCAGTCAATACATTCTGACCAATAGCCTTTTCTTTAACTCTAACAGTAAACTCCTTCGCTATTTTAAAATTAACATCCGCATCTAATAAAGCTCTACGAACTTCCTTTAAAGTTTCCGCAACATTGATCTCTGTAATTCTACCGTGCCCTTTTAGTACTTGAAGTGCTTTATCAAGTTTTTCACTAAGGTTATTAAACATATAAGATTTTATTTTATGAACTTCAAATTTAATAATTTATAGAACATATATACTTAAATTAAGTCTATAATTTCTTTCTAAATAAATTAAACATAACAATGACGTGAGGAAAAGTGATTGCCGCTAAAAAAGAGAAAAATAAAGAGATAAATAATTTATCATCACTTATCAGGAAGTAAAGTAAAAACAAGGAAATTATTGAAATCAACCAATACAAAGCAGAATTTTTTAAATACAGTAATAAATTCTCTTTATTAAATTCATTATGAAGTTCTATAATTTGATCTTTCAAAGAAGGTATTGAATGCCAAATAATAAAATATATTGCAAACCCAGCAATAAGCGATGCTATATTAAATATTACATACAAAAGCACTAAAAGAATAAGTTCTTCAAAAATTTTAAAAGTTATCAGGCTTTTAGAATGCATAACATAGGATAGCAAAATTGTTAACCCCAGCGAACTATAAAATAAATTTTGTATAAAATCAACACTAATAAAGACATTAGTTATCTCATTTACTATTATGATAACCTCGTCAGGATTACTAAAAAATATCATGGAAAATATTAACATCCCATAAGAAGCGTAATACAAATATAAAAGATAGTTATTTGCCTTACTTTTAGATATAAAATGTTGCTCTCCAAAATGATACGAACTAAAAATAACAAATATACTTAAGGCAAAAAATGGAATAAAATAAAACAAAATAGCGACTAAAGCCACCATAGACACATAGGTTATAAAAATAGCAAAACGTGAAATATTTAAATTAGACCTAAGAGTATGATTCACGAGCATAATATCATTGGAGCCATGCAATATTCCAACTGTAAGAATCATGATATATGCAATATTCGATTCAATAGAAGGGCTAATTTGAGCGGATAACCATAACGCAAAAAAAGAGCCTACAATTGAAAAGCTGTAAAGTTCCTTATTATCTAATATGGTATTATTCAACATTTAGTTGTTTATTAAAGCAAGAAATGTACAAATAATATTTCTTAATAAATCCAAAAAATCAAACAAAACGGTGATTAAATAAGGCAATACTGTAGTATTAAATATCTATAGATAACGCCAAAACATATGTGTAAAACGCTTAAAAGCAGTTTATTAATTATTAAAATAACGCTAAATGTTCTATTAATTTATTAACTTAGAGACTACTAACTAATAAAAAATTAAATAAAATGGAAAAATTAATTAATCAAGTACTTGACTTTCCTACGTGGGTCAATGGCAAACTTCCTTGGAATTCTTGGAACTCTTGCATGGATGATTCTCAAGGGAATTTAGCAAAATGGACTGGTGACTTTTTTAGAGTCGGTGCATTTGTAATGGTAGTAACTTCACTTGTAGCTTCTATTCAAGGGCTTATGGGTATGGAAGGTGATGCTATGGCTATGGTTGGAATGGTTTTATCTACATTATTATGGGTATATGCTATATTTCCAATTGCACAAGTAGTAAGATCTGCTGGTGATGGACTATCAGAATCAAAAAGTGATACTGTAGGTCTTGTCTTTCATGACATACCAATGGCAATAATTAAAGTATTTGGAACTGTAACTGCAATGATAGCTCTATTTGGAGCTGTAGCAATGACATTTTCTTGGATAACAACAGTGGATGTATCTACCGCATATGACGCCGGAATGATGGAATGGATGGACTGGGGTTATGGAATTGTAGCAAGTGCTACTGAAGCGTTTATGGCTATGTTTGGACTTGAGTATGTTGGAGGAGTTATAACTGGATTCTATGCATGGACTGAAGGTGGTGCAATGACTGGTGGAAACTGGGATTTTGCTGATCTTGTAACTGTTGGATGGAATTTCGTTGGTGTTGCAGTAATATTAGCTCAAATGTATGTTACATTAGCATTATACAAATTCTATTGGACTATTCTTAACACGTTATTTAACTTTATTAAGAATCCATACTTACCGTTTAGATCAAAATAGACTGTAACAAATAATTAAACACAAAAAAGACCTCAATTTGAGGTCTTTTTTTTTGAAGAATTTGGTAAATTTTAAGCTATATTTTTGCTGTATCTATAAATTAAAAAACTAAAATTTGCGAAATACTCAAAATATAGTTACTTTTGCTGGCTAACAATAACCACAAAAAATAATAAATATGAATTATTTAAACTTTATTTCAGAAGTAGTTGTCCCAACAGACGCTACTGGATTTACTTTTTTTCTAGGATGTATGGCTATGATGGCTGCATCTGTGTTTTTCTTTTTATCAATGGGTTCTGTTGATAAAAAATGGAGAACTTCACTTTTAGTTTCTGGTTTAATTACATTTATTGCAGCAGTGCATTACATGTACATGAGAGATGCTCATGCAGCCGGAGATAGTACTACTGTATTTAGATATGTAGATTGGATTTTAACTGTTCCATTAATGTGTGTTGAGTTTTACTTAATACTTAAAGTTGCTGGAGCGACTAAGACACATATGTGGAAACTAATAGGAGCTTCAACTGTAATGTTAGTAACTGGATTTTTCGGTGAATCAGGGATGGACTTTTTAGTAGATTTAAATGCTTGGCAATGGGGGTTAATCTCAGGTATAGCATACTTCTGGATCGCATATGAAGTATGGTTAGGTAGTCTTAAGAAATTAGCTGTTGCAGCTGGTGGAAATGTATTATCAGCTCACAAAATGCTATGCTGGTTTGTACTAGTTGGTTGGTCAATTTATCCTTTAGGATATATGGCTGGAACTGAAGGATGGTACAATGCAATTTTACCTGCATTAGACATGGAAGTTATTTACAACCTTGGTGATGCTGTCAACAAAATCGGATTTGGTCTTGTTGTATACAGTTTAGCTGTTAAAGAGTCTTAATTTAAAGATTCTAATTAAATAAAAAAAAAGGCTACACACTGTGTAGCCTTTTTTTTATACAAGAAACTCTTTTACATTTTTTGAACAACACCAATACCTAATAGCTCTAAAGCATTTTTTATAGTAAAAGATACTGCTTTTGACAACTGTAATCTAAACATTTTTCTATCCTCAAAAGAAGTTTTAAGAATTGGTGAAGAATGGTAGAAAGAATTAAACACCTTTACTAAATCATATAAGTAGTTAGCAATTAAAGCAGGACTGTGAATATTAGCAGCTTTTTGAATTGCAGCTGGGAACATCAGTAATTGTTTTATTAAATCTTTTTCTATAGGTTCTACTTTTCCATTATAATCCTCCACACCAATTTCATCAATCTTTCTTAAAATAGCCTGAATCCTTACATAGGAGTACTGAATGAAAGGTCCTGTGTTACCTTGAAAGTCAACAGATTCTTTAGGATCAAATAAAATTCTCTTTTTAGGGTCTACTTTCAAAATAAAATATTTTAAAGCACCCTGACCTATCAATTGGAATACCTTATTTTTCTCCTCTTCATTTAAATCTTCTAATTTTCCTAACTCTAAGGAAATATCTCTTGCGGTAGTGGTCATTTCATGTAATAAATCATCCGCATCCACTACAGTACCTTCCCTGCTTTTCATCTTTCCGCTAGGCAAGTCTACCATACCATAACTCAAATGGAATAAATCATCAGCCCAATCGAAGCCTAACTTTTTAAGGATCAGAAATAACACTTTAAAGTGGTAGTCTTGCTCGTTACCAACAGTATAAACCATGGAGTTTATATTAGGGTAATCTTTAACTCTTTGAATTGCTGTACCGATATCTTGCGTCATATAGACAGCGGTTCCATCGGATCTTAAAACAATTTTTTCATCTAAACCATCCTCTGTTAAATCACACCAAACACTTCCATCTTCTTTCTTAAAAAAAACTTTTTTAGCAAGGCCTTGTTTTATGAATTCTTTACCCAATAAGTAAGTATCACTCTCATAGTAATAGTTATCAAAATCAACACCAAGGGTGTTATAAGTTTGCTTAAAACCTTCATAGACCCAAGCATTCATAGTCTTCCATAATTTAATCACATCCTCATCCCCTGCTTCCCACTTTAAAAGCATTTCTTGGGCCTCAAGTAATATAGGAGCATTTTTTTTTGCATATTCTTCTGAGTTACCATCTGCTAAAAGAATTTTAATCTCATTTTTATATTTCTTATCAAATAAAACATAATAATTACCAACTAACTTATCTCCTTTTAAAGAAGATGACTCAGGTGTTTCCCCTTTACCAAACTTAGTCCAAGCAACCATACTTTTACATATATGAATACCTCTGTCATTAATTATTTGTGTTTTTAAAACATTTCTACCTGAAGCTTTTAATATTTGAGAAACACTATAACCCAATAAGTTGTTTCTAACATGACCTAAATGAAGAGGTTTATTGGTATTCGGTGAAGAGTATTCCACCATAGTGCAATTACTAGAAGTTGGTTTTATAAAACCAAAATCACTTTTATCTTTGATAGAATTAAATCGATTTAAATAATAATCATCTGAAACAATAATATTTAGAAAACCTGAAACAACATTAAAAGATGTAAATGAGTTTTCACCAGCAATTATATACTCTCCTAGTTTATTAGCAAGCTCCATTGGGCTTGTTTTAATAGACTTTAGCAAAGGAAAGACTACAATTGTTAAGTCGCCTTCAAAGTCACTTCTAGTGGGCTGAATTTCAACAGTGGTTATATTTACTTTGTATAAGTCTTCAAGTGCTTTTATTGCAATAGACTTTAATGTAGATTCAATATTCATTTCATTCATTATAACTATAAATATAACATATTAATAATTCTATTTTGTTTTTGGCAAAAACACTTCTGCCATCATACATCTAGCACTTCCTCCACCATAAGCTTCAATAGTATTAAGTGGACTAAATACAATTTTAGCATATTTATTTATACTGTTTTTTTGAAGATCAGTTAGGGCATTATATGCTGATTCACTCATAACCAATACAGGTTTATTATTCCTATCAATCAATTGCAGCATATTTCCGGCGAAAGAATCAACTTGATTTTCAGAAATTTCTATAATTTCTTTCCCATCATTTAACAAATGAGAGGTTACACTTTTTCTCTCCTTTTTATCATCAATACAATCTAAACATATAACAACGAAATCATCCGCAACACACATCATAACATTTGTGTGATAAATCAAATTCCTCTTGTCTTTAACTGTCTGATAGGCATTGAAAATCACTGGAGTATACTCAAAGTCCTCACAAAATTCAATTAACAAATCTTCATTAGATCTTTCGGAAACCGCACAATAAGCTTTTCTATTTACTCTATCTAAAACAACACTACCAGTACCTTCTAAAAAAATACTTGATTCTTCTGCAGAAGAATAGTCAATAATATTATTAATTAAATAATCATGCTTTTCAACCCAACCAATCACATCCTCTCTTCTCTCTTGCCTTCTATTAATAGCAAACATAGGGAATAGGGCTAAATCACCATTTGAATGAAATGATATCCAGTTATTTGGAAATACAGAATCTGGAGTATCAAACTTATCATCATCTTGAAAGACAATGACATTAATCCCAATAGATCGGAGTTTTAAAACTAAATTATCAAATTCAGCTTGAGCATTTAAATTAATTTGATCTGAATTATTGTTAGGGTCAACAATCTTTTGATAATGGTTATTAATTGCTGTTTGCACATTGTAATTGAATGCAATAGGCCTAATCATCATAATTGTATTTGTACTTTGTTTATTCACAGTTAAATTAGTTTCTTATTAGCGGCATCGTTGAACATCTCAACAACCCTTCTTGCTTTGCAATTTCTGAATATTTAATTTCTTCTACTTTAAACCCATTTGAATTCAACCATTTATTAAGTCTGGAAAAGTTTTTTTCAGAAACAACTACATTTTCCGAAATTGAAAACACGTTGCAATTCATATTGTACATTTCTTCCTTTGTAGTTTCAAAAATATTTTCTTTCCCAAAAAAATTAATCAACCAATCACACTCATCTTTAATCAAAAAACCCCCTGGATATAAAATAGCTTTATTGTTGCCGACAGGCTGAAAACAACAGTCTAAATGAAGAGCGTTTTCCTTTGGTGAAGTATTTGATTTTCTTAATTCAAAGGTTTTAATAGTTTTATTAGGGAAAATTTCTTTCAATGCATTAACAGCATTAATATTTGTCCTAGCCGTTATATAATTAGAATAATCTTCACCGCTATAAATTCCAATAAAAACATGATCATTACACAATATCACATCACCACCCTCTATATGACAATCATCACTAAGTCTAAATACATTTTCTGCAGGCACTTGATTGATTATATAATTAATGGCAGATAATTCTAAAGTTCGGCTATCTATCATGTTAGATAAAATTATTTTATCGTCGATAACAAATGAAATATCTCGAGTAAATATCTGATTATAATCAATTATTTCTCTAGGTCTATACACCTTTACATTATGTTTTTTTAGAATATTTTCAAAAGAGCTTAATTCAGCAATCATTTCCTTCTCTAATGGATAAGTACCATTTAATATATGCTCTTTACTTTTTGGGTCGTAACAGTCTTCAATATTTGGGGTTGGGCCGTTTGAAATAGCAGAACCTAGAATTACAGATTCTAATTTAGAGGTCTCATTGTTAATATTAATTTTTAACATATATAAATATACTAAGAAAGTTATCTATATCTATCTGTTAGATATTGAGGAATAAACTCTGTGATTCTCTCCTGTATAAACTTGTCTCGGTCTACCAATTGGCTCATTTCGAAGTCTCATTTCTCTCCATTGAGCTATCCATCCAGGCAATCTACCTAGGGCAAACATTACAGTAAACATATCGGATGGAATTCCCATCGCTCTATAAATTATACCTGAATAAAAATCAACATTTGGATATAAACTTCTATCAACAAAATATTTATCACTCAATGCTTCTTTTTCAAGTCCTTTTGCAATATCTAAAATTGGATCAATTACTCCTAAATCGTTTAACACTTCATCAGTAGTAACTTTAATTATTTTTGCTCTTGGATCAAAACTCTTATAAACCCTGTGACCAAAACCCATTAATCTAAATGGATCTTCTTTGTCCTTAGCTTTTTGCATGTACTTGTTTGTGTCTCCTCCATCTTCATTGATAGATTCTAGCATTTCTAAAACTGCTTGGTTTGCTCCCCCATGAAGAGGACCCCATAAAGCAGAAATTCCAGCAGAGATTGAAGCAAATAAACCAGCGTGAGATGAACCTACAGTTCTAACTGTTGAAGTAGAACAGTTCTGCTCATGATCAGCATGGAGAATTAAAAGTTTATTCAAAGCAGTTACAAGAATAGGGTTTTGAACATACTGTTCATTAGGCTTGTTAAACATCATTTTCAAAATGTTCTCTACATAACCTAGAGAGGAGTCACCGTAATCTAACGGTAATCCATTCTTTTTTCTAAAAGTCCAAGCTACTAATACTGGTATTTTTCCTAAGACTTTAACAATTGTATCGTAAAGTTCAGTTTTACTTCTGTTATAATCAATATTATTTGAACTTGGATTAAATGCAGTTAAAGCACTAGTTAAGGAGGATAAAATACCCATCGGATGAGCTGACTTTGGAAAAGCGTCTAGTATTTTCTTTACATCATCATCTACAATACTTTCCTTTTTAATATCATCATGGAATTTTGTGTATTCGTCTTTTGTCGGAAGGTCTCCGAAAATAAGTAAATACGCAACTTCTAAAAAACTAGCGTTATTTGCTAAGTCTTCAATAGCATAACCTCTATATCTTAAAATACCTTTCTCACCATCCAAATACGTGATTTTACTTTCACATGATGAGGTGTTCTTAAAACCTGGATCAATAGTGGTAATGCCACCTGTAAGAGATCTTAAGTTTTTAATATCTATCGATAGTTCGTTCTCAGAACCTAAAATAAGAGGAAAATTAAATTCCTGATTATTTATAAGAAGGGTAGCTTTTTTTGACATTAAGTTTTGTGTTAAGGAATGCAAAAGTACGAAATATCGATGAATTATTAAAAAATAATAATACTACAACTTAAATGCACTAGCTTTTGGGTATACAGCTCTAGAACCTAATTCTTCTTCAATTCTAAGTAGTTGATTATATTTAGCCATACGATCACTACGTGATGCAGAACCAGTTTTAATTTGACAAGTAGTAAGCGCTACAGCTAAGTCAGCAATCGTATTATCTTCAGTTTCACCAGATCTGTGTGACATAACTGATGTAAAACCAGCATTATGAGCCATTTCTACAGCTTTTATTGTTTCTGTCAAACTACCTATTTGGTTAACTTTAATTAAAATTGAATTAGCTATTGATTCATTTATTCCCTTAGACAACCTTTCAACATTTGTAACAAATAAATCATCTCCAACTAATTGAATTTTATCGCCAATCAATTCTGTTAAGTATTTCCAACCATCCCAATCGTTCTCATCCATGCCATCTTCAATCGAAATAATTGGATATTTAGAAGCTAGGCTTGCTAAATAATCGGCTTGTTCTTTACTTGATCTAACTTTCCCTTGGTCACCTTCAAATTTCTTGTAGTTATATTCATTATTTTCATAGAATTCTGCCGCAGCACAATCTAAAGCTATCATTATATCTTTTCCAAAAGTATAACCTGCATTTTTTACAGCAAATGCTATTGTGTCTAAAGCATCTTCTGTACCATCTAAAACAGGAGCAAAACCACCTTCATCTCCAACAGCAGTACTTAATTTTCTATTTTTTAAGACTAATTTAAGGTGATGAAATATTTCACTTCCCATTTGCATTGCATGTGTGAATGACTCAGCAAGTACCGGTACAATCATAAATTCTTGAAAAGCTATGGGTGAGTCACTGTGTGATCCTCCATTAATGATATTCATCATAGGAACTGGCAGTGTGCAAACATCATCACCTCCAATATACCTGTATAATGGTATTTTTTTTTCAGCTGCTGCAGCTTTAGCAACAGCTAATGAAATTCCTAAAATTGAATTAGCACCTAAATTTGACTTATTTGGAGTACCATCTAAATCAATCATTTTATGATCAATTTCAGTTTGATTAAAAACTGAAATACCTATGATTGCTGGAGCAAGTATATCATTTGCATTACTTACTGCCTTTGAGACACCTTTACCCATATAATCAGATCCACCATCTCTTAACTCAACTGCCTCGTGTTCACCAGTAGAAGCACCAGATGGAACAGCTGCTCTACCTAGTGTGCCAGTTTCAGTAATTACATCAACCTCTATAGTTGGATTACCTCTTGAATCGAAAATTTGTCGAGCGTGAATTTTTTTAATTTTTGACATAAGTTTAATAAAATGGTTTAATTACAAAAATATCAATTATATATAGATATTCATGAATAAAACCCTGATAATTAACGATAACGAAATAGTAAATATAGGATGGAAGTTATTATTTTTTCATGTTTTCAACAAATTCATCAAACAAGTATGATGAATCATGTGGGCCTGGGCTAGCCTCCGGGTGAAATTGTACAGAAAAGCAATTGCTGTTTTTTAGTTTTAACCCAGCTAGAGTGTCGTCATTTAGGTGGACATGTGTAATTTCTACATTTTCATTTTGTTCAGCCTCTTCTTTATTAACAGCAAATCCATGATTCTGAGATGTAACCTCTCCTTTACCGGTAATTAGGTTTTTGACTGGATGATTAATACCTCTATGACCATTATGCATCTTATAGGTTGATATACCATTAGCCAAGGCAATAATTTGATGTCCTAAACAGATGCCAAATAAAGGCAAGTTCTTTTCGATAATTTTTTTCGCAACTAATTGTGCACTTTTTAAAGGTTCAGGATCTCCAGGGCCATTAGATAAAAAATAACCGTCAGGACTCCATTCTCTCATATCTTCAAATGATGTGTCAAATGGAAAAACTTTAACGTAAACACCTCTTTTAGAAAGGTTTCTTAATATGTTATTTTTAATTCCTAAATCTAAAGCTGCAACTTTCAAATCAGAATTCTCATCACCATAGAAATAAGAGGATTTAGTGGATACTTTTGAAGCTAACTCAAGACCTTTCATGGATGGAACACTTTGTAGTTTCTTAGACAAGCCATCGATGTCGTCAACTTGAGTAGTGATGACAGCATTCATTGCACCGTTTTCTCTTATATAGCTAACTAACGCTCTAGTGTCGACATCTGAAATAGCAAAGAGATTATTTTTAGATAAAAAATCTTCTAAAGAGCTATCAGCTAAATCTCTAGAGTAATTATAACTAAAGTTTTTACATATCAAGCCTGATATTTTTATAGAATCAGATTCTGACTCATCAGAATTAATACCATAATTACCAATATGAGGGTTGGTCATAATCATTAATTGACCAAAGTAAGAAGGGTCCGTATATATTTCTTGATAACCAGTCATTCCAGTATTAAAACAAACTTCGCCGAAAGCAGTACCATCACCATAAACAGACTTGCCATAAAAAATCGTACCGTCTGATAATAATAAAATTGCTTTTTTTCTATTCTTGTATTCCATAAAAATTATAACTAGATCAAAAATAATTTATAAAAATCAAAAAAGATATATTTTTGCATAAAAAAAGAGGTTAAATTTTAACCTCTTTATTAACAATTCTGAAAATCACATAAAAATTACCGCTATATAGCTAACATAATACTATATAGTATTATAATACTCTAGAAGCTTCACTATATCTTCTTCTTTCTTCAAAGAAAGTGAATTTGACTCCACAAACATATTTAACCTAGAAGTATTTGATTTATCTAGATCTAATGTTTTATATAAAGATTTCTTTTTTAATTTAATAGGGCTAATGACACCTTCAATCATAATGAAATAATTTTCTCCACGTACATACTTGTCATTGGGCCTATTGACCATCGGGTTTGCAGATCCTGTAATTAACTTCACTTCAAATCCTTTCAACAACTTATATTTATCTGAATCATATAGCATTTGATAGACTCTATTATCATCGTTATAATAATAGTTTTTATAAACTGCTTTACCGATTACAATTTTTTTAATGTTATTGAAGGTAAATGAAAAAATAGAATCTGAATCATTCATTTTAGACTCAAACGAATTTCTTTGTAAATTAAGATTAATTCTCTTAACTAAAAACTTGTCATCAGAAAGGGTGTGTATAACTGCTGTATTATTCCAATTTTCAAAAAGATGAAATTTACCATCAATTTGCCTTTTAGGGTTATAAAACATCATAGAATTCCCAAACTGTTCTCCAGAAGCTAATTGAGCAATGTTTTCATTTAACGTACCACCAGAGCCAGATGCATTATTTTGAGATGCAATTGTAAACGTGAATAAAAAGGCAGTAAATAAAACAAGATTTCTCATAAAAAATATTTCTATAAAAATAATACTATAAATAATATAAAATGTTAATGATTTATTAATTAAATCTTAAAATTTTATTCATCTTCTGGTGATTCAACAACCGGAGTTTCAACTTTAGGAGTAGCTACAGCACTACTAGCAGTGCTTTTTTTACCTCTTCTTGTGTTAGACTTCTTCTTTTTACCAGCATCATATGTTTCATTATAATCTACAAGCTCTATCATCGCCATGTCTGCATTATCTCCAAGTCTATTACCTAATTTAATAATTCTAGTGTATCCTCCTGGTCTATCTGCAATTTTAGCAGAAACGTCTCGAAACAATTCAGCAACAGCTTCTTTTTGTCTTAATCTAGCGAAAACAATTCTTCTATTTTGAGTAGTATCAGTTTTGGACTTAGTAATTAAAGGTTCTACAAATTGCTTAAGCGCTTTTGCTTTAGCAGTAGTAGTATTTATACGCTTGTGTTCAATTAATGAACAAGCCATGTTAGCTAACATAGATTTTCTATGGGCAGTTTTTCTTCCTAAATGGTTTATTTTTTTTCCGTGTCTCATTATTAAATTTATTTAGAGTCTAATAAAATTAATCTTTATCTAATTTATATTTTGTTAAATCCATTCCGAAATTCAACCCTTTAACAATTACTAATTCTTCTAATTCAGTTAGAGATTTTTTTCCAAAATTTCTAAATTTCATTAAATCGTTTTTATTGAATGAAACTAGATCTCCTAAAGTATCTACCTCTGCTGCTTTTAAACAATTTAATGCACGAACAGAAAGGTCCATATCAATTAATTTAGTTTTAAGAAGTTGACGCATATGTAATGATTCTTCATCATAAGTCTCTGTTTTGGCAATTTCATCTGCTTCAAGAGTAATTCTTTCATCAGAGAATAGCATAAAGTGATGTATCAAAATTCTAGCCGCATCCGTTAATGCATCTTGAGGTGTAATTGAACCATCAGTCATTATTTCAAAAACCAATTTTTCATAATCTGTTTTTTGCTCAACTCTGAAGTTTTCAACAGCATATTTCACATTCTTAATGGGTGTGAAAATAGAGTCCGTAAAAATTGTGCCAATTGGAGCAGTAGCTTTTTTGTTCTCTTCTGCAGGAACATAACCTCTACCTTTTTCTATCGATAATTCCATATGGATTTTAACTTTTGAATCAAGATTACATATAACTTGGTCAGAATTTAAAACCTGAAATCCAGAAATAAATTTTTGAAAGTCACCAGCTGTAATTTTATCTTGTCCAGAAAGTGATATTGAAACGGTCTCGTTATCAACTTCATCAATTTGTCTTTTAAAACGAACTTGTTTTAAATTTAAAATGATTTCTGTAACATCTTCCACAACACCTGAAATTGTTGAAAATTCATGATCAACTCCTTCTATTTTTACTGATGTAATTGCAAATCCTTCAAGAGATGATAATAAAACTCTTCTAAGAGCATTACCAACTGTTAACCCATAACCAGGTTCAAGAGGTCTGAATTCGAATTTTCCATCGAAATCAGTTGAATTAATCATTATTACTTTGTCCGGTTTTTGAAAATTTAATATTGCCATAATACTTTATATATTAATTATTATTTTGAGTACAATTCAACAATGAACTGTTCGTTAATATTTTCAGGAATTTGAATTCTTGCAGGTATTGAAACATAAGTTCCTTGCATTAAATCACTATTCCATGTAATCCATTCGTATACGCTTGAAGAGTTAGAAAGAGATCTTTCAATAGTCTCTAAAGATTTAGACTTTTCTCTAACAGCTACTATATCTCCAGGTTTTAAACTGTAAGACGGGATATTAACAATTCCTCCATTTACTGTAATATGTCTATGTGAAACAAGCTGTCTTGCTCCACTTCTTGAATTTGATAATCCCATTCTAAATACGACATTATCTAATCTAGATTCACAAAGCTGTAACAAAACCTCACCTGTAATTCCAGGAGAAGCAGTTGCTTTTTTAAACATATTTCTAAATTGTTTTTCTAAAATACCATAAGAGTATTTAGCTTTTTGCTTTTCCATAAGTTGTATGGAATACTCAGATTTTTTTCCTCGTCTACGGGTATTTCCGTGTTGACCAGGTGGGTAGTTTCTTTTTTCAAAAGATTTATCATCTCCGAAAATAGCCTCACCGAATTTTCTTGCTATTTTAGTTTTTGGACCAGTATATCTTGCCATTTTTTTTGTTTTTTAGAGTAACTATGAATTAAGGTCTTAATCTAATCCTTCGATAGTGTTTTGTCTCTGGTTTATACTTATTAATATTGTTTAATTAAACTCTTCTACGCTTAGGAGGTCTACAACCATTATGAGGAGTTGGAGTAACATCAATTATTTCTGCTACTTCAATACCTGCATTATGAATAGACCTAATTGCTGATTCTCTACCATTTCCAGGTCCCTTCACATATACCTTAACTTTTCTCAAACCTGCATCTTTTGCAACACCTGCTGCATCTTCAGCGGCTAATTGAGCAGCATAAGGAGTATTTTTCTTTGAACCTCTAAAACCCATCTTACCAGCAGATGACCATGAGATAACATCTCCTTTTTTATTAGTTAATGATATTATAATGTTGTTAAATGACGCAACAATATGTGCCTCACCTATAGAATCAACTATTACTTTACGCTTTTTAGTACTTGACTTTGCCATATTACTAATTATTATTTAGTTACTTTTTTCTTGTTAGCAACTGTTTTTCTTCTTCCTTTTCTAGTTCTAGAGTTGTTTTTAGTTCT